>Ga0208794_1000323_pt1 | contig 34772 bp, 29 predicted proteins | sample 32_taG_FD_184106 | JGI IMG/M metagenome (GOLD analysis project Ga0208794, IMG submission 184106) | Marine viral communities from the Gulf of Mexico - 32_GoM_OMZ_CsCl metaG (SPAdes) (version 2) | ecosystem: Environmental > Aquatic > Marine > Oceanic | place: Atlantic Ocean: Gulf of Mexico... | reverse complement strand
TCTTCGCAAAGATCAAGGAATTCAGAGCCATAGCGACCCGCTACGAAAAGACAACGTCCAGCTACGCCGCCAATTGGCATCTCGCGGCTGCCATCATCGCCTCACGATGAATGTCCACAGACCCTAGTACTTCTTGTGGGGGAAGCACACTTGAAACAACTGTTGAATACCTGTTTTAAGTGTGCATGTAACATTTTTACTATTAGTAGTTGTTGAGCAATAGGGGTGATAATGGGGTCGTTTGCGGGAGAGTGTGAAATCCTACGCTAAGCGCCGAGCAGCCGTTTCCCATTCTCGCGCAGGTTTCCCTCTGGGTCGACATACCGATAGAGCGTTACCGGTCTGATCTTCAGCTCCTTGCACAGCTCGGAGACGGAGGTATCGCGGTTGGCCATCGCGGCCTGCGCCATGCGCAGCTGGGCCTTGGTCAGCGCGAATTTGCGGCCTCCCTTTCGTCCCCGGGCCCGTGCAGCGGCGAGGCCCGCCATCGTCCGTTCCCGGATAAGTTCGCTCTCGAACTCGGCGAGTGAGGCGAAGATACCGAAGGACAGCCGCCCGTGGGCGGTGGTCGTGTCGATCTGGGCGCCCTGTCCAGTCAGCACCTTCAGCCCGACGCCGCGCTCGGAGAGGCCCGCGACCGTCTTCACCAGGTGATGCAGGCTGCGGCCCATCCGGTCGAGCTTCCAGATCACCAGCACGTCGCCGTCCCGCAGGGCCTTCAAGCACGCCTCGAGACCGGGCCGCTCGTCCTTCTTCCCGGAAGCCCTGTCCGAGTAGATCTGATCTTCGCCAACGCCCGCTGCGATCAGGGCGTCCCTCTGCAGGTCGAGCGACTGGCTTCCGTCGGCCTTGGAGACCCGCGCGTAGCCGATCAGCATGTGTCGCAAACGATCGTTTGAGAAATTCGGCGAAGATCAGCGCTCTTGGCCATTGATACTTTTCCTTAACCCGTATCGAAATCAAAGATACGCAATGGAGTAATCGAAAGCAAAAGAAACATGGCCCACCGGACCATCCTGACGCCAAAGCAACGGGAGGTCCTGTTCGGCCTTCCCGCGGACGAGGCGCAGCTGCTCAAGCACTATACGCTTTCGGATGAAGACCTCGATCATATCGGCCAGCGCAGGCGTCCGCGAAACCGTCTCGGCTTTGCCTTGCAGCTTTGCGCGCTGCGCTATCCCGGACGCGCTCTTCTGCCTGGTGAGGTCATCCCAGTCGAGATCACCGATTTTCTTACTGCGCAGCTCGGTCTCAAGGACGCCAACCTCGACGCCTATGCCGCCCGCGAAGAAACGCGGCACGAGCACATGGCCAGCCTACGTCAGCTCTACGGCTACAGGACCTTCTCCGGCCGCGGTGCCCGCGACCTGAAGCTCTGGCTCGACGGTCAGACCGAGCACGCCGTTTCCAACGAGGACATTGCCCGCCGCCTCGTCGAGGAATGCCGGAGAACCCTGACCATCCTTCCCGCCATATCCACCATCGAGCGCCTCTGCGCCGACGCGCTCGTCGCCGCCGAGAAACGGATCGAGAAGAGGATTGCGGATCGCTTGAGCGATCACGAATGCGCGGCCCTCGACGATCTGCTGTCCGAGATGGTCGAGGATCGGCTGACCCGGTTCGTCTGGCTGCGCAAGTTCGAGGTCGGTAACAATTCGGCCGCTGCACGCCGGCTGCTCGACCGGCTCGATTACCTTCGCAAGATCGACGTTTCGCCGGATGTGTTCCACGGCGTTCCGGATCATCGCATCACCCGCCTGCGTCGGCAGGGTGAACGCTACTTCGCGGACGGATTGCGTGATCTGCCGGACGACCGCCGCCACGCAATCCTTGCCGTCTGTGTGTCGGAATGGCGCCGCGCGATCGCCGATGCCATGGTCGAGACACATGACCGGATCGTCGGCAGGACCTGGCGGGAGGCCGCCCGGCTGTGTGATGACCGCATGGAAGGCGCGCAACCGGAGGTCCAGAAGACCTTGCGCTCGTTCCGCGACATGGGGACGGCCCTTCTCGAAGCGAAGAACGACGACGTGTCTCTTGAGGACGCCATCTCGTCCAGTCCAGGATGGACGGATTTGCAGACTCTCGTCGCCGTCGCGGCCCGATTGACGGATACGCTGTCGTCGGACCCGATTACCCATGTCGTTCAAGGGCACAAGCGGTTTCGTCGATACGCCCCCCGGATGCTGCGGCTTCTTGAAATCGACGGGGCGGACGTGGCCAAACCCCTTCTGGACGCGGCCGAGCTGATCCGGTTCGACAGGGCTCACAGCCGGCCGACGGATTTTCTGCGGCGCACGTCGAAGTGGCACCGCCATCTGAAGACCCAGACCTCCGAGGACGGCCGCCTGTGGGAAGTCGCGGTCATGTTCCATTTGCGCGACGCCTTCCGCTCGGGGGATATCTGGCTGGAACGCTCCCGGCGCTACGGCGACCTGAAACAGGTGTTGGTGCCTGCGCAGGCCGCAGAGGCGAACGCGCGGCTCGCCGTTCCCTTCGATCCCGAGGACTGGCTGGCCGATCGCCATGCGCGAATGGAGCTCGGTCTCGAAAAGCTGGCCAAGGCCGCGAAAGCGGGCGCGATCCCCGGCGGATCAATCGAAAACGGTGCGCTTCATCTGAGTCGGCTGCCGACAGCGCCGCCGCCGGGGGCCGATGATCTATTGTCCGATCTCTACCGCCGCATACCGGAGACGAGGGTCACCGACATCATGCTGGAGGTGGACCGCGCGACCGGCTTCACGGAGGCGTTCACGCATCTCAGGACCGGTGCGCCGCCGAAGGACCGGATCGGTCTGATGAACGTGCTCCTGGCCGAAGGGCTCAACCTCGGTCTGAGCAAGATGGCCGAGGCCAGCAATTCCCACGGTTTCTGGGAACTCATGCGGATTTCGCGCTGGCACGTGGAAAGCGATGCCTACGCCCGCGCGCTCGCGAGCGTCGTCGAAGCGCAGGCTGCCCTGCCGATGGCCCATTTCTGGGGTATGGGCACAACCGCCTCCAGCGACGGACAGTTCTTTCCGACAACCCGGCAGGGCGAGGCGATGAACCTGATCAACGCGAAATACGGACGCGAGCCGGGATTGAAGGCCTACACGCATGTCTCCGACCAGTTCGCGCCCTTCGCGTCGCAGGCCATTCCGGCCACCGTCAGCGAAGCGCCCTACATCTTGGATGGGCTGCTGAACAACGAGGTCGGCAAGCGGATCAGGGAGCAGTATGCCGATACCGGGGGCTTCACCGATCACGTCTTCGCCGTCACCTCGATCCTCGGCCACCGGTTCATCCCGCGCATCCGCGATCTGCCCTCCAAACGCCTCTACGTCTTCGAGCCGAAGGCCGTGCCGCCGAACCTGCGCGGTCTGGCGGGCGGCACGATCCGGGAGAACCTGATCGCGTCCAACTGGACCGACATTCTGCGGATCGCGGCGACCATGACGGCCGGGACCGTCGCGCCTAGCCAGATCCTGCGCAAGCTGGCGTCCTATCCCCGCCAGAACGACCTTGCCGTCGCCTTGCGCGAGGTCGGCCGCGTCGAGCGGACGCTGTTCATGATCGAATGGGTCCTGAACACCGACATGCAGCGCCGCGTCCAGATCGGCCTCAACAAGGGCGAGGCGCACCACGCGCTGAAGAACGCTCTGCGGATCGGCCGACAGGGAGAAATCCGCGACAGGACGGCTGAGGGCCAACATTTTCGGATGGCCGCGCTCAACCTGCTGACTGCAATCGTCATCCACTGGAACACAGCCCGCCTGGGCGAGGCCGTCGCGCAGCGCCAGCGTGCGAAGCTCCCCGTCCCGCCCGATCTTCTGGCACACACCTCCCCGCTCGGCTGGGCGCACATCCTTCTCACTGGCGAATACAAGTGGCCGAAGAGGTAGAAGCCACAGCTGCCGTTCGCAGCGCCGCGCTCGAACTCACACTATGCGGACAAAGCCGTCTTTTGCAAAGACATAAGAGGTAGTGACCAGCGACGGAAAACAATTACTATCGAACTTCGCTGTCCCTCACCCCAAATAAATCTGCCCCGCCGGATATTTGACCTTTGGCACGCTGCGCGTGGCGAGGAAGAAGCCGATTGCCAAGGGTCCGACCCGGCCGACGAACATGATCGTCATAATGATGAAGCGCCCGATGCCATCTAACTCCGCCGTAATACCACGCGATAGGCCGACCGTTCCAAAAGCGGATGTAACCTCAAAGGCGATATCGGTGAACTGGCCGTCGTGGTTGATTGTCATTAAGAATACCCCCGTAAGGACCAGCAACATGGAAATGGTCGTGAGGGCCAAAACCTTCATCACCTCGTCCAGCCCCAAGGACCGACCAAAGGCGTGCAGGGTCGTCTGACGCCGAAAGAACGCGATCGTGGCAAGCAGAAGGACAAAGAGCGTGGTCACCTTGATCCCCCCCGCCGTTGAGGTGCTGCCGCCACCCACCAGCATCAGCGTCATCGTCAGTAGGGCCGTGCTGTCGTGCATGCCACCGGTGTTGATCGTGTTGAAACCGGCGGTCCGCGGCGTGGTGCCTTGAAACCAACTCGCCCACAGTTTTTCAACGACATTTAGGGGGCCGAGCGTCTCAGGGTTTTGCCATTCCAGCAGACCGAACATGACACAGCCCCAAGTGATGAGCAGTGCCGTGCCAACCAGCATCAGCTTGGAATGTAGGGTCAGTTTGCGCCAATTCCGGTTGCGGTATACATCGCCCACCACAATAAACCCAAGCCCGCCAAGGATAAAAAGCGCAGGGATCACCAGATTGATAATCGGGTTTCCGACCCAGTACGACAGGCTGTCGGGGTGCAGGGCAAACCCGGCATTGTTGAAGGCTGAGATCGAGTGAAAGACCGCCTCCCACAGCCCGGCCCAGCCGAATTCAGGCACAAAGACCAAGGCCAAAAGCGCGGCACCCACCGCCTCGCAAGCAACCGCAATGATCAGGATCATACGAGCGATATAGGACAGGTTCGACAGTGATGTCTGGTTCAGATCCTCGCGCAGGATCAGCCGTTGCGGCATGCCGATGGGGATGCCAAGTGCGCCCAGCAACAGCACCGCAAAGGTCATGAGGCCAAGACCACCAAGTTGGATCAGCGCCGCAATGACCGCTTGGCCAAATCCCGAAAAGGCCGCCCCAGTATCGGCGAGCACCAGCCCCGTGACCGTTACCGCTGAGGTCGAGGTGAAAAACGCCTCGCCCAGACTGATGTCACCATGATGCGAGATCGGCAGCCACAGCAAGATGGCCCCCAGAATGATAAAGACCAAATAGTAGAGCGACAAAAGCGCGGGAGGTGGCATCCGCAGGGTCTTTTTCCGCCGCAGAAGGGACCGAAACGACAGGGCCATTGTCAGAGGCTGGCCGCAAAGCTGTGCAAGTCTTTGCGCTGGCCCAACAGCAAGAGCAGATCATCGCGCTGCAACTGACATTCGTCCCCATCCTGCCCGATGAACTCACTTCCCCGCATGACGCCGATGCAGCGTAGATTATAGGTTTTCCCATGCGGCAATTCGGTTAGCCGCCTACCTTCCAGGCTCTCGGGGATGCGAAAGTTAACCACATGGTAACCGTTGCCGAGGCTGACATAGTCCCGCAAGAGCGGATTGTGCAGGATCTGCGCGATATGCTGGCCGATCTCGACCTCGGGATGCACGATTCTGTCCACGCCGAGCTTCTTCAGGATCCTGTGGTGGGTTCTGGTCGTGGCCTTGGCCCAGACGACCTGAACGCCTACAAGTTTTAGATTCATTGCCGATAAGATGCTGGCCTCTAAGTCCGACCCCATTGCCACCACGGCTGTATCACAGTCAGCAAACCCGGCATCACGCAATGCCGCATCGTCACGGGCATCCACAATCATGGCTTGAGACAGCGTATCTGCGAGGTTAGCGACGCGCGCTTCAGAAATATCGATGCCGATGACGTGGTTGCCGAAACGTTGCAATTCCTTCGCAACAGAGCTTCCGAAATTGCCCAAACCAACGACACCAAAGGTGCGCTTTTTGATACTCAACGCGCTTTATCCATCAAATTCGACTGTCGCGGACCATGGCCGCAACCCACTATGATGTCAACATGGGCTCGTTCCCGACTTTCGCCGCGCTCTCCACGAACGTCTGCTGTTGGACAGCTGAGCGGGACCCTTCCTGCCATTCGCTGCATGTACTCAAACTACGATGCACCTGCGAAGTCATTTAGAAGTGGGCGAAGAGCGGCTGCTCGCTGCACGCACAACCAATGACCGCCTCGCTTAGATAGTCGCGGGCGGCGTCATCTGAGCAAGTTGCATATCCTTACCTTCATGGATGGGTCTACGCTTTCCCAAGTCGGCTCCACATATACGCTCCGATTTCGAGAGGGAGCCCAAGGGTTTCATGGAGACTAAGGTGTAATTAGTGAAGCTCAGTGAGTTATTGAGCCTCTGCAACTTTTAGAGATCTGAAGCCGGCGTCGTAATTGACCGGTGACTCTGCGGGCAGCGCTCTCGATCCAGACTCCCACAAAGATAATGAGGATCGAGATCAAGACCGTTTCGGGGATGTAGATGCCCGACCAATGAGGGAGGTCATAAAAAAGGATCAGCACGATGGGGTGCATGAAGAAGATGGAAAGGCTGTGGTCGGCAAGCCAATCGAGGACAGGCATCGCGAGGTGCTTGCTGCGCTCAAAGATGGCTATGAGCAGGAATGCCGCCAGCATTTTTTGAAGGGAGAAGAGATCAAGCCTGTCAAAATCGGGTGTGTCATCCAGCATAACCGTATGATTTCCGATCTGGTACTGCAAAACACCGACGGCGAGGAGGGCAATTGTAAGGATGGGCATTGCCTGGCGGATCCAATCCAGAAAGCGCTTCCAATTCTCCCCGATGATTAGTCCGGTCCAAAAAATCGGCAGGTAATAAGAAAGGGAATGAGCCGCAGCAAAGACGTTTTCCGTAGAGGGACGATGCAGCACCATACTTAGCATAAGGCCAATCAAGATCAGGAAAGCTTTCAGGTGAGGACCTTGCCGGACGAACCAGCGGTGCATGGGCGTGAAGGCCATCAAGAGAAGGAAGAAGGGGACATACCAGTAGGAAAGCGCCATACTTCCCGAAAGCATCATGCGTATGAAATATTGCCATTCCCCGACTTCGTGGATCTTTGGATCAATGCCTTTGAGGGTGATGACCAGTGCAAAATAGGTTCCGGCCGTCAGGTAGATTGGCATCAGTTCAGAAAAACGCCGTCTTAAAATGAGGGCTGTCGTGAGGCGCCCATCTGCAAGCTTTGGAAGAGCCTTTTGGCTAAAGATGATGCCTGCGAGCAGGACGAAGAGCGCGGTCCCAGATGCGATGGCCATATAGATCGGTGCAAGGTCTTTAATGCCGGGCATGAGGCTTTCGACCAGAAACGCATGTCCGAAGACGACACAGATGACCGCCACGGCCCGCAAGCGGTGCAGGCTGACGTTCAGATTTTCTGTCTGGGAAAGAGACATATGCAGATACCAAATAACTGAGGTGAGAAGCTCAAGAATTGCAGCGACTCTAAATATTCCCGCTTAAATAGCAGGAATCAGTCAAAATTTTGTCCTAAAATCTACCAATCATTTGACTTCTTGCTTCGGAATAGGTCCGGGGAAACAGATTACGAGTGACGTTGGTTGCTCAGTGCAGGCCCTGACGAAAGTCAGGTAGTGCATATCTTCGGCTTGCGAAAGCTAACTGGCCTCTTGGCAATGACCCTATTGTAGCAAATGTTGGCGCTACCGCGGATAAACACCAGTTCTTTTGACAGAGAGCGAAATTGCAAACTTCGTGCATTGCGTTGGCAGCGAACGGCATGTGTGGATGACTCCTGCATAGCAAGACATTTTTGATCAGATTTGTGCATTTGTCAGAAGCAGTCATGTGTCCGGCCTGTTTGCGCGGTCTTGACCGCTGGCCCTGATGGGTTCCGCAAACCAAGTTCCTATCAGCTTATCGGGCTGTTACGCCCCTGCCGTTCGGCGGAGTGTCCTGGTTTTGGCGGCAGACTTATGCACCATCATCTCGCAGGTCTTGCTAACTCGTTGTTCCTTTTCTTCTTTAGGCAGTGTGCGGTGTGTAGGGTTCGTTGCGGGTTAAGACTGCCCAGACGATCCGTGCCGTTTTGTTGGCCATGGCGACTGTTGCGAGGCGCGCTGGTTTACGTTCCAGCAATGATGTCAGCCATTTGCTTGCCCGTTCCGGGTGCGACTTCGTTTGTCGGACGAGGGACGTCATGCCCACGACAAGCAATGATCGTAAGTATTGGTCACCCATTTTGGTGATGCGCCCTAATTTCTCTTTCCCGCCGCTGGATTTGTTTGCAGGCGTCAGACCCAGCCAAGCTGCAAACTCCCGACAATTGCGGAACTGATGACCATCACCAATGCTGGCGATGATTGCGGACGCCGTAACTGCGCCAACGCCTGGGATGGTGCGCAATAGCCGAACCCGAGTGTCCTCCTTGGCAACAACCTTCAACCGATCATCATACCATCGGATCCGTGCATGCAGTGCCATGAGGTGTTCGCACATGTTGTAGATCACCTCATTGGCAATCTCGGGCAGGTCCAGCACTTCACCTGCGAGAATATCCTCTGCAAACCCGATGACCCGCGCCAAGCCTTTTGCTATGTAAACGCCAAACTCGGCGACCATACCACGTAAGCCATGATAGTGTCCCAAGGAATGGTGTAACTTTGTTCTTCGGCCATGGCTTGGCCGCAGTTACAAGGCGGCGATTGTCGCCGGGTCCATGGGGGTAGTGTCGCAAATGGCGGCGACGGTTTCCAGTGTCATGTAGCGCCGCGTGATTGCCCACTCATCATTTTGCTCCAGCATCAGGGCTCCGACCAGTCGTGTGACTGCGGCCTCGTTTGGAAAGATGCCGACAACGTTGGTCCGGCGCTTAATCTCCTTGTTGAGGCGTTCAAGTGGGTTTGTGCTGTGGATCTTGACCCAATGCTCGCGGGGAAAGCTCTTGTAGGCCAGCACGTCATCCTCAGCCCGGCGCATCAAATCCGCGAGCTTTGGATGGCGCGTCTCAAACGCGTCGATCAGCTTGGCCCAGTGCTCTTTTGACTCGGCCAGCGTGTCTTGGTCGAAGGCGGTTCTGAGCGCCGCGGTGACGATTGGCTTGTCCTTCTTGCCGACGCAAGCAAGTGCGTTGCGCATGAAGTGGACGCGGCAGCGCTGGACGGTCGCACCGAGCACCTTTGCCGCGGCGGCCTTCAGCCCCTTATGATCGTCGGCGATGATCAGGCAAGTGCCGCGCAGCCCGCGATCGGCCAAAGAACGCAGAAATTCGTCCCAGAAGACCTCGGCTTCACTGGGCTGGACAGCGATGCCCAGAACCTCGCGGCGTCCATCCAGGTTGACCGCCACTGCCACTATGGCAGCGACGCTGACGATCCGACCGCCACGGCGGACCTTGATGTAAGTCGCGTCAAGCCAGAGATAGGGCCATTCGCCTTCCAGCGGGCGGTTCAGGAATGCATCGACGCGTTCATCAATCTCGCCGCAGAGCCGCGAGACTTGGCTCTTCGATACGCCAGTCATTCCCATCGCCTTGACCAGATCGTCCACGGAGCGCGTCGACAGGCCCTGAACATAGGCCTCTTGAATGACAGCCGTCATGGCTTTCTCCGCCGCCCGGCGGGGCTCAAGGAACTCGGGCAGGTAGCTGCCCTTGCGGAGCTTCGGGATCTTCACGTCAACCCTTCCTGCACGCGTTTCCCAAGCTCGAGACCGGTATCCGTTGCGATGGTTCATGCGGTCGCTGCTTCGCTCGTGCGCACTGGCACCGCAGAGCTGGTCGACATCCAGCGCCATGAGGCGGTCGGCGACGAACCCGAGCATCTCTGCAAGCAGGTTGCTGTCAGATGTCTCTGACAAAAGCGCACGCAGCGCGGCAGTATCTGATAGACTGTTCTTGGTCATGGTCGTTCTCCTCGGTCAAAGTTAGGTCCGCAAACCAAACCTTAGCCGAAGAACAACCATGGCCGCCAAGCGACCCGCACGGGCCTCGCTTCACTATGCGAAGGCTCCGCTCAGCCCGCGCTACCAGCGAGAGTTACACCAACTGTTGGGACACTGATTAAGCCATTGATCAGTTGCGTGCGCTGGCGGACAAGCAGATCTCGTGCGCGATGAAGCGAGAGCAGAGCTTGTTGCTCAACCGTCTTGATCGCGACAAAGCGCATTGTCGGACGCGTCACCGCTTCACAAATGGCTGCCGCATCGATGGCATCTGACTTACCGCGTTTGACGTATGGTTTTACATACATCGGTGGGATTAGCCGGACTTCATGACCCAACGCTGTCAGCTCCCGCGCCCAGTGGTGCGCACTGCTGGAAGCCTCCATGCCAATGAGGCAGGGTTCAATCTTGGAAAAGAATGACAATAGCTGCGCCCGTCTCAAAGGGCGGTTGAAGACGACCTCTTCGCCTTCAGTGATCCCGTGAACTTGGAAAACGTTCTTGGCCAAATCAAGGCCGATTGTGGTAACTTGCATGGGGTGGCTCCTCTCATAAGCAGATATCGACACCTGCATTATGGCGCATTGCGACGCCGGTTGAAGCAGGAGCCATCCACCCCATCAGGTTTGAAGAGCCGCGAAGCAGCATCAGCATTCCCTATGAACGGCAGGTGTGGGCCACAACCCGCAGGGCAAGCGATGTTGCGACTGCGCGTGGCTTGAAGCCTGGCACGGTAACTTAGGGCTCGAAGCCGACCTTCGCCGCGCGCTGCACGAACGACCGCTGTCAGCTTAGCGTAGGATTTCACACTCTCCCGCAAACGACCCGATAATGCCTACTTCTGAAGAAGTGATATATCGTACAAAACTAGTTTTACGGGACTGTATCCTCTGGGGAGCGGCAGGGATGCTCGTTGGGTTAATTCTCGTCGTTGTCTTTACATGGCTTGAAGGCTTCAAGGGCATGGATGATGTTTTCGCTCTAGTTGCACTTGGGGGCATCGTAGGTGCTGGGTTAGCCTTAATTAAGTCAGTAATAGTCTGGGTGTTCAGCGACTAACGGAGCGGGGCGAAGACCGGCAACTGTTTCCTACTCACGTTCCAGCTATTGCCTTAGCATCTTTGCTTCTAGCTCAAGCAGGGCAACCCGCGTTGCTTCCGGGGTGGACTAGCCCAATTTCGACCGGGCACCTTGTGCTGACCAAGGCGGCTTAGGGATACCCTTAAGCTCGTGTGCTATTTGGAGCGGGAGCCGAAGAGAACTGCCGCAGCCCCAATCAAGACGACTATGATCAGCAGGCGGCCGCTCAGCCCTCCTTCTTCAGGCATACAAACGCTGCCGCCATTGATCCCCACCTTCACTTCTCCCGGACCGCATCCACAGGAGGTGAGGAATGAAAGTGCTGCAATGGCTGCGGCAGTTGTGAGTGTACGGAATATCTTGGGCGTCAGACTTGATTGCATACAGCGGACCTAGTGATCTTTGTTGACCTTCTTGCAATCCCGTAGAACGATCAATCTTCTAATTTTATTATGGATATGTTGTCTGTGCTTTTACGTTTATTTCTCTCGGCTTTGCTTGCGCTAGCCGCTCTACCAGCTACGGCGCTGGATATTATTGGTCATCTAGATACTCCCGGCGAGCCCTTCCCAAACCGACTTTTTCTGAAGATGACTGGTGAAATCGTCGAAGGAGACGTTGAGAAGCTGAACGAGGGCCTCACTCACTACGACGATGTCACCCTCAGAGAACTGGTTGTCTACTTAGATAGCCCTGGGGGTTCTCTTGTAGAAGGTCTGGAGCTTGCAAAGATCCTGCAGTCTCGTTCTGAAATTGTGAGAACGCATGTGGGGGAGACTAATACCACCGCCAGGTGTGCGTCGGCGTGTGTCTTTCTATTTGCAGCAGGTGACCTGCGCTACCTAGCCGACACAGGGCGTATTGGCGTTCATCAGTTTTACACCAGTAACAACGAACTATCCGGTGCCGATGGCCTCAGTATCGGCCAATCTCTTTCTTCCGACATTATTAGCTTTCTTGAGAGCCAGGGCGTATCAAGCGCTCTATTCGAAGCGATGGCCTACACCCCAGCGGAGAGTATGACCTGGGTAGATCTCAGCCAACTAGAAAGCTGGCGCTTGGTTACAGGCGATGTACTCGATCAGTCCATGGAATACGTCAACATCAATGGGGAACTCTGGCTGAAACTAGAGCACCGGAGCATCTATGGCGATAACATGATTGCCCTGAGCTGCAACCAGCGGCACGAAATAGTTGGTGTCGCCAATCTAGATCAGCCCCCCAAGGTGGCAGCTGGTGACTTCTATGTCGTGATAGATGGCGTGTCAGTAATCCCCGCAGTGATTAGGAACACGAGCAACGAGGAACATCGTACGAAGGTCGCCTTCAAGCTCAAAGCTTATCAGGCTCGCTTACTCGCTAGCGCTGGATCTTTCGGGGCGCGTGTAATGGATTCCATTGGTGATGGCTTCTGGGGGTTTGAGTACTCTGTTAATGACAAGAAGCTACAGGAAATGATCAATGGCTGTGGCGGCGGTAACGCCGTACAGCCCGGCCTCCGCACTGAGCCCGGCATCGATCTCTATGGAGCCGATCTTTACCGAGATGGCATTCGAAATGTCACACTGCAGACATGTGTCCAAGCTTGCAAGGACGAGCGTCGATGTGTTGGGGTGTCTTATGTCGAAGCTAAGAAGTGGTGTTGGCCGAAGTCGTCTACCAGAGGACGCCGGCGAGCGTCAGGGATCACCAGCGTCGTGAAGCCTTAAATAAGGCTAGAGTCAGGTTTGAATTTACAAGAACGCGTCCATGATCCTATGGTGGCATAAATTGATTTAATTTTATTACTCTAAGGAAGGAATTATGCCTCGAGGACTAAAACCTAGCACTATGAAAGCTGCCCATGGTTTCGAGAAGCTAGTTAAAAATTTTAACTGGCTCATCATATCTGCAGTGATCTTGATCACAGGGTATATGTTGCACATAGGTAAATCCCCGGAAGACTTGGCTGACAATTCTCCCAGCACAGTAAGAACCGATGAATAATATCGGACCTGCGCTCATTGTAAGGGCCATAGTACCGCATTCACTATTTTGAGTACCTCAGGATCCGACAAGCAGTCAGACAAGAGGAAGCGTTTGTGATCGTAGAAGCAGAAGACCCAAAAACCGGTAGAATATTGAAAATGGAATGCTCCGCCGAATCTGAAGGCGAAATCCGAGACCTGTTGTCTTTTGACTTATCCGAAGAGTTGCTCAAAAAGCGGATAGGTTCTTTAGACATCTCTGCCGATGCAAAATCCATCATCTTCACGATTGCCAAGACCACGATCAGGGTAGGATCAACGGTCCTCAATATCGGTCGCAAGGTTCTGGATGTTGTCACCTACATTCTTGGTGAGTTCCCTATGGCAAGCACTGGCACAGTATTAGGAGCAGTCTTTAGCTATCTGGTAACATCTATACCGGTTATCGGGTTTGTTTTCGGTCCATTTATCGGTGCGCTCGCCATTGCCTTGGGCTTTGCGATGGGCGCAATAAAAGATCTAGGGAACAAAGCGCTCGAGCGTCGGATACAATCCTCATTCGCCTCTTTCGATGCTTTAAAGCCAAGGACATGATATGAATGAGGCTTGGTTTGAGGATGTCGAAGACGTTGTAAAGGATGAACTAAGATTCAAAGCAATGCTCGGCATCGGAGAGGATGCTTACACATCAACTCGCATCAAAAAAACGGTCTTTGAAGCTTGGGATGTAGCTGGTGTAGCTGCCACAGGTGCGCAGGTAGCCAGCTCGGCCTTTGTTGCACAGAAATTTTTTGCGGCACCAGGGATGCTCGCGGCTCTTGGTATAGGTACGGCAACAACCCCTATTGGTTGGGTAATAGCAGCCAGCGTAGTGACGGGGGGTGCGTGGCTAGGAATAACTCGTTACCTTCAGGACGATGGCAACAAAACGACTGTAATACCTACTTTTATAAACACTCCTGTAGACGTCCTGGGATTGGGTCTATTCGACCTGATGGCTCCTCTGGCTATGAAAGTTGCCGCCATCGATGGCCATGTTCATGAGAGTGAACTCGACGCAATCAAGCGTCACTTTGTGCAGCGTTGGGGGTACTCCGAGCAATTCGTTGATAGTGGAATTGAGTTCGTCAGTCGGAAGCTTGAGGACTACGATATCAAGACATCGGCAGCGACACTTGGGGCCTTTGCTCGGGACAATCCCGATTGCAAGGCCAACCTGATGCTTGCGGACATCAAACTATTTCTTCGTGAAGTGATGGAGGCCGATGGCCGCATAGACGAGCGTGAGGAAATGGCCATTGAACGCGTCGACAAGGTATTCTCTCACGAAATGCAATTTTCAATATCACGGGCAGTCGCTCCGATCGGCAAAACGGCGACCCAAGTTGCTAGAGGTCTTGGTTCAGGCATTTCATCAGCGATCCGGAAGCCATGGTTGCGTAAGGAATAAGACCTTAGGACCCTATGTGGCGCATACAAAAGATTACGCGTTTCTCTGTCCCAACCCCGACACATGTGCCTTATGCTTTAAAGGTAATGTGGTCCCCTTATCCCCTACTGCGACCACCGTCGGTGATAATTTCTATCTCAGACATAGGCACGTGCTTAAGGCTATCCGTGTCCGGTCGAACTGGGGGCCAGTTCAAGGCCCTAGCCCCACATCCTAGCTGCAATATCCTGTTCTTCCTTGCCAACAGCATCGGCATAGATCGCCGTTGTCGATAGCTGCGCATGCCCTAACCAGCGCTGCAACATATGGAGAGGGACACCCTGTACGGTCGCATGCACGCCAAACCCGTGACGAAGGCCTTTGGGCGACCGATACGGTGCATCTGGGATACCGGCTTCGATCATTACCCTTTTAACGATCTGCCAGACCCGAACACGGCTTAGAGGCCAGATTGGTGCAGCAGCTTTCTTGCGGGATCGCTGAGCTTCACGAATTCCGTGCGCGGTGTTCAGCGTATCTATCAACTCTGCCGGTACGGGGATTGTGCGAAACAGCACCTTTTGGGTCCCGTTCCCATCCTTGCGCTTCTTCAAGCTTCGAATAGCAATCGTACCACCAGACAAATCGATCTTGGCTGGTGTGATCTCAAGTAGCTCTGAGGGTCGGCACCCCGTCCAATGCAACACTTCGCAAAGGGTTCGATCGCGGGCGGGTTGCCGTCGGGCCGCGGTAAGGAAGGCAGCCCGCTCTTCGGCGTTGAGATAGAGCCGGTTTCCGGCGGTGTCATAGAGGCGCATTTCACTCATATTTAACAGTTTATGCGAAATCTGTTAAACATCGAAGCGGTTTCTTCTCCCCTGCCCTAGCGATCCACAAGCTAGCCGTGCATAGAGCTTAACACTATTGGCAATAGTGTTAAGCGAGAACTTCTACCGCACATTGTTACTACGTCAGTTGGGCCGCACTATGGCGCATTAGGATTGCACCAGTCCGACTGAAACTGCAGTGAAGCCTGACGATGCCCTCCTTCAGTCTGCGCCTTGTTTCCCCACCAATCTCTCCATCTCTTGTTCATACAAGAGCGCCTGAAAGCGTCGAGGCGGATCTGACCCTCCTTGGTATGTAGCACTGGCTGTCAACCACCAACCGCGCCATATTTGGTCAAGTAATGCGAGGGCGCGGTATGATGAAAGCAATGTGGACAGCAATAGAATGGACTGCGTTCGGAGCGGTTTTATCGGGAATCGGAACCGTCGTCGGAGCGTTGGCGGTCATCTGCGCCGCGAGGTACGCCTCTGACACCTTTGATGGGTGGCGGCAGCAGAAGCTATCGGAGCGGAATATGGGACAAGCTGAGCGTATCCTGACAGCTGCATACAAGGCGCGTCGTGCGCTCAATTATGTCCGAAGCCCATGGATGTATCCCCACGAAAAAACAAAGGCGGAGGAGCTACTAGAAAAGCAGCACGGCTGGACCACATCCAGCAAAAAGCAAAATCTTATTACCGTCCAGGCATATTACAACCGTCTAGATGCTGTTCATGAGGAGCGCCAGGCGGTTGAGGAATGCCTGCCAATGGCGCGAGCATTATTCGGCGAGCAAGTTGAGAAAGCTTTAGACACCCTGTACCAACAATTCCAATTGGTACGCAACGCAGCAGAAATGAGCGACATCGATGAAGACGATAAGGAACTTGCTCGAAAAGTCCGGGAAGACCTAAGCACAGCTAGCGGTAACGACCGACCGAACAAGATGAACGTGCTGATAGAAGAGCAGGTCAATCTGATTGAGAACCAGCTTTCCCCCATCTTGCGGCTGGAAGCGAAGTGACGGTTATAGCCCTTTAGAATGGTCATAGGCCGCGCAAGCCGCGCTAGGACAGCTAGAATGAGACGGCAAGACTAATGGAGCAAGATGGATCACAATGAAAGTCTACATCGCAAACTTCGGTCGTCAAAACTATGAATGGCCAATTTGTCGGGAACGCGGAACGGTCGCAACGATGAACGCAGTCGATGCACAAAAGTTTTGGGAGGCTAATGACCGAGACGGCTATATCTCTACTCGAATGGCCAACGATACTACTGCGGCAGGGAAGAAGCCGACCAAAGCGACAGCTTCTCGCTGGTTCAACTTGATGACCATTGTCGCAGAGACAGCGGGCGACCTTTGGGTTCATAGAGACAAGGACGAACTGTGGTGGACGACCTCTCGCAGTGACGCACCTTCATTCGAAACGAAGAAGGAACCCATCGAGCGAGGACGTGAGGTCGTAGTTTGCCATAAGCCCTGTGATCCTTGGTCAAACAAGACAAAAGCAGGTGTTCCACTGAGGTGGAATGAACTGCACCCCAAGGCGAAAGACTTCTTGGCTACTGAAGCTACACTTCAATCTCTCGGTCCTTTGTACAGAGACTATACAATGGCTCTGATCGCCGGAGATGACCTGAGCCAGTGGCACTCAACCTCCCTTTGGTTAGAGCGAAGCGAAGCCGCCAAAAAGGGATATGCACCAGTCCAGTATGGATCGCGGGCAGACAGAGTTGCGTACCAGCGAGCTTCGGAGCTCTTCAATGCTGCTGACGCTGCCGAGCGTATGGCCCGCACCGCGGTCAGCACCACGGAGGTAGCAAACAACCAAACAGTAGAGCGTGTTTTGAAGAAGAAGGACCTAGGGTTTCCTTCGGCAGCAGCTCTTCAGGACTACATCACCGAACTTATGGGGTCGCAGGAGTATTTCTGTGAACTGACGGGCCTTCCGCTGGAGTTAGATGAAGTAAACGGCGACCCTGCGATGTTTGCTTCCTTGGATCGCATTGACAGCTGCGGACACTATGAACCTGGAAATCTTCAGGTTGTCTGCCGTTTTGCAAACTTCTGGAAGGGCGCTTCTGATGATAAAGAGTTCCGGCGTTTGATCGAAGTTGTTCGAACATCCGCGCGTACTTAGGCAGCAGGCGCTTGGCAAATATCGCAATGCAGGGGGAGCAACGCCCGCCCTTGAGGGCTACTTTACCGGGCACAGACGACTTCGTCGGGTCCGACCAGCACCTTGCTATCAGACGCACTAATTGTCATAGCTCTCGTATTGAGCTAAAACGAAGGTCTCCTGCCAAGAAGTCGATTACTTCATCCTGTCCCCAGAGTTCAATGTCAGCTGACTTAGCTAGTTCCACTGCGCTCTTGAGGTAGCCGTTGGTAGTGATGACAATCCCATAGTCCGCGCCATAGTGAGACATGGCTGCCATGACTTCTTGAACTGCCTTTAGGTTAAGCCTTGCCTTATATCGCTTGCATTGTACGACGATGCGCGTGTCAGAAGCGGTATTGATGATTGCATCAGCACCGAAGTCGCCGGATGCCGGGGTACTTTGCGTTGCGTATCCTGCATTCTTGAAACAGCGAATGACGAGGTCTTCGAAGTCAGTTCCCGACATCTCCCGGATTTCTTCGAATGATTGTCCGGTGGACCGAGCCAAGGAGGAGATCCGCTTAGATCGTTCGACATCTGCGCGAAACTTCACGGTTTTCGGGTTGTGAGGGTCAAGGCGATCAAGCATTTCCAGGTAGCGATCTGCACTGGTCATGTCTCCCGCGGAAATCGCATCAAAAATTAGAGCCTCCATAATCTCTGGCGTAGGAGATATAGAACGCTTGCCGAGCAGGTATTTAATCGCAACCTTATCCTCCGCAACTACCAAAACTTCAGCTGAGAGATTAAATACCTTCTCAAGATCATACCTTCCAAGATCGGAACTAGTGCTCAAGCTCTTAGGTTTGAGATGGATGATCAATGGTAGCAATTCATTTCCCGACGCCTCCCAAGGGAGGCATTTGCTAGGATACAAAGGTTTGAAGATGACCGTAGTTAGGTATGATATGATCCGTTTGGTCGCATCATTTATACGTCCCTTTTTGATATCACTGGCCGTTAACTTCAAAAACTTTTCCACCGACCGTCTTTGATGGAGTGAAGAAAAAGAATACCGTGAGGGGTCCTCGACCACCCAGTCCCAGACGGGACTATAGGCTCGTACAACGAGATCAAGGCGCCACAATAGGTATAAGGCCTTCACCTCCACGGAGCTAAGCTTTGGGGCGTAGTCCGTCGGCGACGGTAACATACCGACCGACTTCAAGTAACTGTTATAGTCCAAGTCGCCGCTGGCAGAACTGATAGCCCTCAGCAGGGGCTTGAGTGCTTTTACGCCGCGCCCAAAATACTGGTCGGAAGATTTATCGATTGAGTTTAGCAAGCCGGATTCTCTTTTAAAATTGATCAGTTAACCGTCCTATAGATGTCGAAATTTGAGCTATGCGCAAGACCAGGGCAAGTGGTAGACACCTGCCCTAGCTTGACAAAGCCAGCATCCTGTCGCCTGACGGGTTCGACTGCCTCACACCCCGATGATCCGAAATGGCTATTGGATACCCGAATTCGGCTTACAAAACGACGCTCAACTCACGACTATGCATAAGCCGCCTGTAAAGATCTCCCGATTGCCTTTAACTCAGACATCGTAGTTCGCTTCCAAGACAAGCCGGTCACAAGACTCCATGATGGCGCAGTTCCTTTTCCAGGCTGTCTCCATCGAGGGATGGGCATGCGAGTTAGGGCTTGTAGGGCCTCATCAAAGTTCTCGTAACGAACTTCTTCCCCTTTACTACCTACGGTGTACTGACCCCTGCGAGTCAATCCTGGATGAAACACCGATCCATCTCTGGCCTCTGGAACAAATAAAGGATCCTCAAGCTCCGGTTCAGAAGCGTCGCCCGGGCTCCAGTCAATCCGTTCATCTCGCCAGATAGAAGGGAAGAAGGTGTCTTTCTTTTGAAGCCAGCCTAACGCCTCGTGCGCAGGCACCATGCCGTTTTCGGAGTGGAATACAGCAGTCTTTCCGGAAAGCATATTGCGCATCCGGCCCTGAGATACGCCTCCAAGTATGGCAAGAGCAGGAGCTGCTATCGGCAAACCATGATCCAAATTCCACCGACCACGTGCAAGAAGCACGGTGTTTTCCAGCTGAGGAGGACGATCAGGTCCTAACCAGAACTCCAATGGGCACTTGCTTAGAAAGGCCTCTGCTCTTTGAATACTAGCCTCTAAGTCCTCCTCAATTTCCTCTATTGAATCGTTCTTATCAGCATTGGGAATGTACCCAAACCACCCGTAAGCGGTCAAACCGTGCAAGTCGGTAGTGAACTCATACTCAGCAAAAAAATCTTGCCACGTGTCGTCTCGCCATGAGCCATCGGCGGAAGCCACTGCAGGGCCAAGCATGGCCTTCATGCCTTGATTGGTAGCCTCTTCGCCGAAGATATCTTCCAACATGCCGCCAGCTGCTCTCAACAGCTCTCTGAGAGAGTCGCATGGGTCTAGGTCATTGCCATAAACATCATCAAAATAGCTTAGCCGCTCTCCGACACTCATTTCGCTAGGCTTCATTTCTTCCATTATCATACCTCCCGCTTACGAAGCTGCGCGATAAGAGCATTACGAGCCGCATCGAGTTTGTCCGGATTGGTCTTTGCTGACAGGTGCTCCCGAGCTTTCCGTTTGAGCCAGTAAGCAATGCGTTCAGCATTGGCGCCGCTAGAGTGAGGCAGTCCCGTCAGGATTTGTTCATCCGAGACACCAACACGCGGTCCTAGCCAAGCCAAAGCCTCACCTACCTTCGGTCCCAACGGCACATAGATAGCCCCGGGTAGGGTTCGCATTTCTTCCCCCATCCATCTCTCTAGCTGACCCCTTAGTTGTGACTGACGAAGCATGGAGGGTTGGCCAGAATAGTTCTTTCCATCAACGAAGACCGGGTAACGCAAAGCCGAAGTGAACTGAACGAGATCGGATGCTTCCTCCCAGAGCTCAGCAGTGGAACCAAGGCCAAGGCGGTAAGCCACGCCGATATCATCCAGCAGGTTCACCAGATTGGCACGCATCGGGCCGGAGAAGCTGGCAAAGGTCTTAGCTTCCAGCAAAGCTTGCTCCGTAGATGCTCCAGTCTGAAGACGGGTGTGACAAGCCCGCAGAGCATTCTCCATCTGATGCTGACCAGGCGTAATCCCCACAATTACGATGCGTGCTTTGGGGTTCACATAATCGAATGGAGCCCAGACTGTGTCCAAGCGCTTGTCACGATGGTTGATGCTTTCGAGAAGCAGTTTACGGGGGTGTTTGATTTCATGCTCCAGCTCTTGCGACGAGAAGGTACGGAGCGCCTGAAGGCATTGGTCTGGGGTAGTAATGGAATGAGCCATAGGATCCTCAGTTAAACAGGGGGCGGTTTGAAAAAGCAGCTGTGACTATCACCTCATCCGTCGCGACAAGATAAGCTTGTCGCAGACGATCGAGACGACGCCTGGACAGATCAGCGTAATCTTCACGCAACTCTCTGAGACCCTTCCTAGAGAGGGCGTACTTACGTGCACCTCCTCCCGCACAGAATGATTCACCATAGTCTCGGATGATTTGAACCTCCTTCGGGGACAGGCCGCGTTGTGCGAGGCGCTTCTGGGCATGAAGGGTCATTGCTGGCTGCTGCATTGCGCGAGACTCCAATTTAAAACATGTCACATGTGGTAGTATATTGGCTTATTGCGCGAATTCAAGACCTATGTGAAATATTTTTCTCACGACCCCTGAGATGATGCAGGTCGGCTTACTAACTTCCGCTTACCGCGGCCCAACAACAGTTCAAGAAAAACAACATTGCGATGGACGGGTTGAGAGCAGGCAAATAACGGCTGCGCAGCCCTTTACCGGGCTTCTAGCTCCTTCTAGTCTGCTAAAATTCTCTACAGATGGAGCTAGAGGTGCTTTGAAGTGCCTTTAGGAGGCTAGGTAGCAGCGCTTTGCCTGAGAAAAGACCGTTTGACAGCGGTTAAGCAGCACCCAACCTGATAGTACTGGCCTCCAAAGCCCGTTGAGCCACACTTCACGGGATTTATGAGAAGCCTAACGTTGGTTAAGATGCGTTTAGTGGAGAAAATTGGCCCTTTAGGGGGGCCATTATCCACAGAACTAGCTCTCGAGCTGGAACCAAGGGGTGAATCCCACAGCTACCGGAGCAAATAGGGTCACCACTCTTACGCGCGGTTATTATATTATATAATAAGTACTTATCTATCTTATCAAGGTAAGTAAACGCATAGCCGCTGCGCGGCCCGGAGGGCCTAGCGCAGCGGCTATGCTTATATACTGTATATATAATAGATATCTATATATTTATATATAGCTATTATACTACAATTAGATCATACATATAGCACATGTCAAGTCTTATCTAATTACCCTTCAAACTATCTCTCTCTCGCTTGGAGTATTATCCACTACGCTGACGCTACGTGGATAATACTCCAAGCGATCCTTTTATCGGTTAGTGCAGGGAGCCAGTTCAGCACGGTTATGCCGCGTTGAGGGACTGGACCAACTTGGTTCCTCTAACTCCGTATTAAATACATAGGGGTAGCGAGGAACGGAGCATACCAAGTACAGAATGAGCCCCAGAGAGGGCCTGAGGATGGCGTTAGGGCACCTTCCCACACCCAGACAGGTAAATAGACTTAAAGAGCCCACAGGGCGCCTTACAGCGCCCCACACCGTGAGGCGATAGATCCGATGGGACGGACCTTGTCCCTCACCCTGCCTCTGTTGAGTGAGGCCCTCCTCCTTCATCTTATTTGCTATTGGAACCTCTGGCCCTTCTTATACCTGTCTCTGACAACACGCTGCTCTCCTCTACCCTGACTGACTAGCTTGTCTCGATGAGCTCCCTTGACCCATCTCGTATGACTTTCTTGCCCGATGGGAAAACGCTGCATAGGCCTTGATGGGAGCCAGTTAGTTGGTTCCTAGGTTTATGCCCGACCTTCGCCTGTTCTGGGATCATAAAGAGAGCCAGAGATAAAGAGGCCCAAGCCACGGTCTTCGCTGCCTACCGGCCACCAAAAGGCAGCTATTCGCCGGGGACATCACCCGACCCGCTCTCATTCCGGCTCCGTTTAGGGGAGAGCAGAAGCGCGACAACGAAACCCACCGGCCGTATTCAGGTATTAGATATATCTGTTTCAGACCGGGGACTTTGCTTCCCTTGCTCCCGTCGGCTCTGCCTGGCGGCCGCCGACGGGAGCAAGAGGCAGATACCGACTCTGCGGGGAAGTGGCTGGCCTCCGACATCAGGCATCGCGTGGATACGGCGTATTACTGACGGGCCTTCTCCATACTTGCTTTCATGCGGGGGGAAGGAGCGGGTGGAGGTAGTGCGTCCGCAGGCTGAAGATCAAGGATTACCTCGCTGGATCGGGCCATCCTCAGAGCCTTTAGCCACGTGTTGGGTAGTGCCTTTCGTGAAGGGTAAGGTTGCTCTGCCTAAGGGCTAGACGGGAGGGTATGGCTTGCCGAAGAGAGTCCCATCACTGATGCATGCTCGCCGTAGCTGCGTAATTTCATTGGAAAGCAGCAGCCCCCTTCGCTAGGACCCCCAAAGAGGCTTTTAGTTGCCTCGGTCACCCCTGCTCCAGAAAAACAGCCAAAGAGCACACAGCAGGCCTCACAATGTCTTTAAGCTCAGCTACCTTCTGTAAGCTGGCTGTTCGAATCCGTGAAGATCACTCGCTCCAGTCTACCGAATGATCGATGCTTGCACGCAGCGGGACAAAGAATCCCTTATGGGCAAGTAGGTTTAGGATTTCTTAGCCTAGTTTTATTCTATTGGTTCGATGTCTTTAGGGTAAAGCTAAGCTCATCCTCCTTATGAGGAGTTATATAGAGTTATATAGAGTTACAGGATTCTGAGGTTTTTATAACCTGTTGAAGATTCATGCTGAATCTGTATTCATCTCCCCTAATCGGTGTGTGAAGTGACGAAGATTGGTGTGTGAAGTGACGAAGATTGGTGTGTGAAGTGACGATAGCCTTCAAAGTTATCCACAGGTTGAGTAGTGGTGTGTGATGTGACGAATCTTGACCTTTGGTGTGTGAAGTGACGATAGTAACCCCAAGTGTGTGAAGTGACGAATGAGACATCAGGGGGTGTGTAAAGTGACGAATGACAGTGCTGCCCTCCCTGCCCGCTCGCCGCTCTTGCCGGATCGGCATCCGCAGCGTGATCTGTTTGTCTGTGATATCGTCGATGCGGTGCCAAAGGCTGATATGGCCTCTATGGAGCACCCTGTCTTTTCGCTTTCGACCAAGCCGGACATGCGCACGCGACGCTATGAGCGCGGCGATAGCTGGATCCAGATCGCTCCCTCTCGTCAGGGTCTTGCCACCGTGCATGATCGAGACATTCTGATCTACTGCATTAGCCAATGCATCGGCGCGCTGAATGAAGGCAGAAAGGTGAGCCGTCACGTGCGCTTTAAAGCGCATGACTTGCTCGTTGCAACTAACCGGCAAACCTCTGGTCGCGGCTATGAGCTCCTACGCGATGCCCTGCGGCGGCTCAAAGGCACTGAGATTGAGACAAGCATCCGCCAAGGGGGCAAAGAACACCTGAGCGCCTTTGGGCTTATCAGCGCTTTTGAAATCGTGCGAGAGACGCGTGATGGACGTATGCTGGATGTTGAGATCACGCTTGCGGATTGGGTGTTCGATGCCATCGAGAACAACAATGTTTTGACCTTAAGCAGACAGTACTTTTTCCTACGTAAGCCGCTTGAGAGGCGCTTGTATGAGATCGCCCGCAAGCATTGTGGAGCGCAGAGCCAATGGAAGATCGGACTTGAGCTGTTGCGCGACAAGTGCGGTTCCAGCTCAACGGTGAAGGAGTTCCGCCGGCTATTAGGTAAGATCATCGATGATGATGGCCAACATGACCACATGCCGGACTATGCCTTCTCAATTGAAGAGGACATTGTGATCGTGCGGCCGAAGAAAAAGCTGGACCACGGCGTTCTTCTTTCATCACCCGCTTCCCTATCTTTGGCTCCTGACACGCATGAAGATGCGCGCCGTCTCGCTCCAGGTTGGGACATGTACCACCTTGAAGACGAATGGCGTTCTTGGGTGTTGGAAAAAGGGATTTCAGTTAAAGACCCTGACAAACACTTCCTCGCCTTTTGTAAGAAGCGTGGTCCCTACAAAAATTGAGCACCCACCGCTTGTCGAAATTTAGTTGGCCAGCTTCGTGGGCCGAACGCGCAAGTTTGTTAATGTGTGCACACGTTAACACATGATCACCTGCACGAGTGTCAGTATTTTATGGAGGAAGTATATTCGTTGGAGGGGCTAGAAACTGGTGCTTCTTAGATGAATGCTGTTCGGAGCTTTTTTCAAGTAAGCATAGAAAGGTAGATCATTGACTCGAGTAGAGCATTACGGGGTCCATTGGGACGGCCCCATTGGGTGGCTGCAACAAGGTCGTGGAGGGTCCAACGCGGTAGGTATCGCGAAGAGAAACCCCTTCAAAGGCCCAATGGTGGAGTGCAACCACCTAGTACCCATGACTGCACCTATCCCGGACAAAAACCACTGGCGCCGCTTCATGGCGATCCATGAAGACCCCCTTGTCCAAGCCATGGTCCCTGTCCCTCGAGAGGCTCATGACAGGGCCTTTTTCGTTGCGGACCCCCAAGATGACTTAGATCTGTACATCTCGTGCCTCTCTCGCATGAGTTCGCCGATTCACAGCGTGACCCGTACCTCTTAGATGATCAAAGGGGCGGAACTGGAGCGTGAGATGACACTCACGAACTGCCAACCTTGTGTGGTCACCCAGGTCTCCAGCAAGCAAATGGAGCTGCTGACAGCGATCTCGAAGTCCACTCAGCGCCTCCCACGAACCGTTGTCCTTACCGGGGATGGCGACCTACCGCTCCCGCCGAACATCCACAAGATTTCGACGGAGATCCGCAATACCAATATGAACGATCTCATGACGCTTCCATTTGAAAACATCGGGGCCTTGTTGCTGCGCCGACATCTTCGACGCGAAGGCCTATTCGATCCCATCGAAAGCCGGCAAAAGAGACGGGAAAGATTGCTTAAGGAAAGAACAACTGAACGGCGCCCCTAAGACGTGTTTTTGCCGTGGCGCTACTGGCACGAAAGCGGTGACAGTGAGCGTCGGTTAGTTATGCTCTCTTCCGATTAGCGGCTAATTTGTCTTGTAGAATGGCCTGGGAAGCAGACCATTCTAACCTTAAGACTCGTGTGCACACGTGCAATCATTCACTCTTGAACGTGTTTGAGCCTTCACACGTTGTGGTTTAGCTTTCCCGCTTCTTGGGCTTACTGGCGATCATTGGCTTCCGACGGTTTTGGAAAAGCATATCGATAGCTTCTCCTAGCAGAGCTTGCACCGAGCTATCCTCTTCTAGAGCGATCTGGCGAAGTTGCTTTGAAACAGCGGGATCGAAATACCCCCCGACATGCTTAGTAGACTTCCGCGAAGGCCGCGCATGTGGGCTTGGGGGTGCCGCCACTTCCGAAGTAGCTTGGCTCGCTACAACTTCCGGCGTCTTGGTCGACTTTAGTGCCGCTGCGAATTTATTGCTCATGCCACACCTCGCTCGGCTTCACGCTCTGGCAGGTTCAGGTGTGCACACGCGAATGCGTGCAACTCTGCAGCTTCTTGTGCGGCCTTTCCGTCAGGCTCAAACTCTTGAACCGTCTGACCTGTGATCAATGCTCGTGAGAAAGCCACACGCTGCCTCAGCTGAACTGGACAGACATCTACTTCGAGAGCCGCGATGGCTTCTGCAGCCTCGGCAGCTTCAGTACCTTGGGGAGCCACTGCATTGAGAACGACGACGATGGGCGTGCCTGTAGTCTTTACCAAGTCGAGGGTGTTTGTGATGGCCTCAATATCGAGGATGGCCGGTCGGCAAGGGACCAAAACCAAATCTGCTACTTTTGCTGCTTCCAAAGCCGCGCTGTCAGAGTGTGGGGCTGTGTCGATGATCAGGACATCACCGCCCATTTCTTCAACGCGTTTCATTTCGTGGGGCAGGCGGCTCGCATGGGCCGAGAGAACTACAGGTAGCTCTTCTTCTCGGCGGTCTGCCCAGTTGGCTGCAGAGGCTTGAGGATCAAGGTCGATGATCGCGGTGTTTTGGCCCGCTAGGACCGAAGCCGTAGCAAGGTGGAGGGCGAGGGTGGTCTTACCGCTCCCGCCTTTCTGGCTGATGATGGCTATGGTTCTCATATGACTGCTCTTGCATGTGTTCATGTTATTATGTGTGCACACTGACACACGTGAAGCTGCTTTGGGAGTCCGAATTGTTCCGCTTTCAAGATATGCGGCCTAATAATCACAGCGTCTTTGCGCGAGAATCGGCAAGGCCAGAAAGTTCCAGGTCATAAGCGTTGGGACTTGGCCGCGAGGCTTCTTCTGCTAGAACCCGCCCTGATCGAAGGAGACACCAATGACTGTCCGGGTTTGGCCGCGAGGCTTCTTCTGCTAGAACCACAACGGCCAGCCACAAGGCAAGGAGAGAGTCCGGGTTTGGCCGCGAGGCTTCTTCTGCTAGAACCAGCGCACATAGGCGCAACGCGGCGGCGATGTCTGGGTTTGGCCGCGAGGCTTCTTCTGCTAGAACGAGCCGCGCAAGCTCTGTCGCGGACAAGGTGTCCGGGTTTGGCCGCGAGGCTTCTTCTGCTAGAACCACAACGGCCAGCCACAAGGCAAGGAGAGAGTCCGGGTTTGGCCGCGAGGCTTCTTCTGCTAGAACCAGCGCACATAGGCGCAACGCGGCGGCGATGTCTGGGTTTGGCCGCGAGGCTTCTTCTGCTAGAACGAGCCGCGCAAGCTCTGTCGCGGACAAGGTGTCTGGGTTTGGCCGCGAGGCTTCTTCTGCTAGAACTACCGTGACGCAGGCTCACGCGGCTTAGACGTCTGGGTTTGGCCGCGAGGCTTCTTCTGCTAGAACATCGGCTGTCACTGAGGTCACAGACTACCCGTCTGGGTTTGGCCGCGAGGCTTCTTCTGCTAGAACTGGCCCTGTGTAACCAATTGTTTCACAGGGACTTTTCGCAATTTAAGATAGAGAAGAACGATCATTATTCTTTCAGAAGAGCGTAAGCTGATCTGGTTTTTGTTTTTCAGGCCGGCCCCTAGAGCGTCCACTAAAGCTTTGGGTAAGCTGATACTGCCGATCAGTGAAAAAGAGAATTTGCACATGTCCAGCTGGTGGGACGAGCTCACCAACCCTAGCCGCAATGACGTCAGCCTTCTCTTTCGAATAAGCATGCCTCAAGTATACTGAAAACTGCACCATTTCGAAACCAAGATCGAGCAGATCATTTCTAAAACGGCTGGCATTCCGGCGCTCTAGCTTGGTTAAAACGGGGAGGTCGAACAGAGTCCATATCCACATGATCTTATACTTTGACAGGGTAGGGGGATCAGTCATCGCTCTGCACATCACAGGGGATGAGTTGCTGTGGGAAGTCGAGCTTCACCTTGCCGGTTGAGAAACTAGTAGTGAGGCTTTGCGCGAGGCGCAGAACAACCTGTGTCAGAGGCGAGACCCCTCGGTCAGTGAGGAAAGAAGCGGAGAGGGCTTCTACAAGAGCAACGCGTCCGTCTTCGACACGATCTATACCGGAATTTGTAAGATCATAGACCGTAAGATCAATTGTTGGACGGAATGGTTCCATGAGGTCGTCAGCCAGTGCCAAGGCATCGCCACCACTGCGATGATGTACGGACAGCGACGGATGCAAACCCGAAGAAACAATGGCACGAGCAGTGGCTGCGCGCAGGACAGCGTAGCCGTAATTCAAAAGAGCGTTCGGTCCGTCCTGCCCGATATCACGTCGAAAGGTCTTGCCGAGCAGAAGGGGCCAGTAAATCTGTGCGGCTTGGGCTTCACGGTTATCAGGATCCCCAGAGCGCACACTATATGAGAGGCGGTGCAGTCTTTCAGAAGAGATACACAGGCGGTCGAGAACGGCGGCCTGGGCGGCAATCTTGTGACGTACCAGACGCGCCCAAATTTGCTTTCGCATAGGTTTAGAGGCCGCCGCCTGGTCAGCCATACGGTAGGCTTGCTCACCATGACCGTTCAGTGGCAGGACCACGGCTACAGGAGCGAAGTTCGCCCCAAGGATTGTGACGGGCACATTCTGTCCAGCGAGATGAGCGAGGGCAGAGTTCGACCAGGTCAGACCCTGACCAGAGACTATGACTGCGTCTAGTTCGGCCTTGCCAATCTCCGCACCGTGCTTCCGCACAGACAGGAAGCCGCGCGATTTATGAATAGCGAGGTTATCCCGCGCCAGTTCCAGTACCCGTCCAACCATCGAAACCTCCCACTCGGGTCCCGACAGGTCACCTGCAAACTTCACACCTTACCAAACGGTATGGTATGCACCTTCCCCAATTCATCGATCCGCACACGTCGCGCGCGGCGGAGCTTTAGCTTAGAAACATTAGCGAAATCCCAGCGGAAGTCATCTTCCTTATCAGCATGGCGCTTGGACAACACTCCAGCTTCATTCAATCCGGCTAAATACAAAACATTGTTGCTCGGTGAGAGACGAACGATGCGCTTAATCGCGTTGCTACCTGCAGTCACGCAGCCTTCATTTTCATCCCAATCGAATAGTTGGAGCGTGTCATCTTTGTGGACCCGCATTACAAAGTTCGCACTCGGGTAGACATCACGCCAGTGACAGTCCTGACCAGCATTGGCATCCCAGACAGTTACTGGATGGCATCTCCAAATTCCATCCGCCTCAATGATGTCAAGACAGGCGTTTTCACCGGGAGCGTAAAACTTGTAAGGGTTTCCTTTGCTATCATGGACAGCTCTGACGGAGGTTTCTGCCTTAATTATTCGGAGGCGGCGATGGCCTGTACGTGTTGACCAGCTTGCAAGGAGTTCAGCACGAAGCTTATCAGCTTCGGATGAGCTCAAGTCGGAGGCGCGGGATGGAGCAGTCGCCTCTAGAAGGGTGTTGCGCAGCTTCACATCTCTGATTTGACGGATTTCTTTGGGAGTAAGTGAGGTCACCGGTTTGCGAACAACAACGTTTCCAATGGTCAGTTCCGCTTGGTTTTCCGGCACCTCCCTAATCAGCCCATACGCGGTTGCTTCGTGCAGTCGCCCGCTTGTCTGGGAAGGGTTTGTGATATCGGTGGTCACATGCTGCGAGCGATGGCTCACGTTGATGTTCACTACTGTCTGCATCACTGTGTTTCGGAAGCCGGAAAAGGGCTCTGGCGGTGCAGGCAAAACGCACTCAAGGGATTCTGCCCCATAAGCCTTAGCAGCTTTCTGCAGCTGAGCGATCATCCTACGATCGATAACCCCCACGACTGCAGCATCTATGGCGTGATGCCGATGATCGTTACGGTTCTTCCTGTTATGATCGCCCAAATTGAGGCCCCAGCGGTGCCGTAGAAGTGCAGTCATGCGGCCGGGCAGCATCCAAACATGGCTGCGCGCTTTGTTATCAGCATCTTTTTTATCGAACAAAGCTTCCGCGTAACTGCGCACCATGCGCGCGAGATAGCCGGTGGCGTGAAGCTGGCGGTCTTCAAAACCTTTCTGATTCTCGAAGACTTGCATCGCATCAGGTAGAAAGCGCCAAGCTTTGTTACGGGGCAGGTGCTTCGTCCGCTCGATCATAGCATGCTGGTCAAAAATTCCCCGCTCGGCGGCTTCGCCCGGGGACAGGTTGCCCTTGAGGCGGTTCTCGCCCCGAAAGGCGAGAGTCTTGTTGGCAGGCGAATTGTCGAGAGTTTCGCCAAAGGGCAGAATATGCTCGATTTCAACTGCGTCAGAATGCAGGTCGCTCAGGCTAATCGGACGCCCGGTAAATGGACTACGACGATCAGCCTCGTTGCGTCCCAACTCTTCCCAGAGACGCATCTTAAGGAAGAGGTCGCCGACGCGCTGACCTGGCTTCAACAGGTTCGCCTCTTCCAGACTTTGGCGATAACGATCGTTGCGCTTCTCGTTTGCTTTGATTGTTTTCTCGATTTCATCCTTTTCACGTTGTGACTTACCCAAGTCTCGAGTGGCTTCCAGAACCACTTGAGCAGGCTTGCCATATTCAGCAATAAGCATGTTGATCACACGCCGGAACTGGTTCAGCGCTATATGGACGGTCGGGTTGGTAATGCGTCCCAAACGCATATCGCGGGGATCATCTGGATTGCCCGTGCCATTACCGAGCATCCGCTGAAGTTGAGGTAACTCGTTGTAGAAGGGCAGGGTGCTGACGCCTTTATCCGGCCTGCTGTCAGTAAAATCGATCCCGCATAGGAGAGGTGCGCGCTCTACAGCCTCATTGTAGTTGATCACGTCCTTTCGCATCTCGGCCACCATCGCCTCGGTTGCTTCACGGCAGAATCTCAAGTGACCGTCAGGTAGACGCACCCTCTCCACGGAAGCGGCGATACTTGGGCTTAGGTCCAACGTTTCTGTCATCCAGTCGATCAGCACTTCTGGACTCTCGGCCTCTGCCAACTTGGCAAGGATGGTCTCGCGAGTGGCGACATCGTAGTCAGGCCAATAATCTACGAGAGGTCCAGGCTTCTTTTTGGTCCCAAGCAAAGCGGCGGCAACTTCATTGAAGTGCAGGTGTTTTAGGCCGCCGCTCTGCAGATTGATCTCGTCCTGCGAATTTAGGGCGAGCGCCTTACGAACCTGTGCCCATGTCATCTTTTGTCCGCCATAGAGATGATCAAAGAGAACGCGGTGCTTGTCGAGGTCGAGGCGGAACTCGCGCACCTCGCGAATGATGCGCAGGTGTCCGAGTTGCTGGAGGATTAGAAAGGCCTGGGCCGCTGGGTGCCAGCGGGGCAAGCGGGGCTTCTTAGGAAAGAACGTGCATCGGCCAGGCTCCACCGGCCGTAGCGGGCGCTGAAAAAAGATGGTGCCGCGTAACTGGTCGCGAAGAGCGTCAGTTAGCTCTGAATGGTTTGGGGCTTGCTGGGCCCAGATGGTATCGAACTCTGCCTTCAACATGTCACGGGTCGGATAGAAGTCGTAATGTTTCTCCGCTCCGTCGCCACTCGGTCGAACCCGCACGCCTTCGCCATTGGTCAAGCGGGACCACAGGTAAGATCCATAGGTGGGGTGACCGCTTTCTGCTAGCTTTTCCAAGAGGGCCTTGGCACCTGACCTGATGAGCCCTGTATCATTCTCATCAGGGTCAGTCTTCCGGTTACTTGCGAAGCCTCGGTGCTTGGAAATGTGCCAAAAGGCACGGCCTATTTCATGCAGTGTGACCGGTTCAGTCGCTGCACGAGCGCGCAGGCGATAAGGATTGCGGCAATCAATATTGTGGGCCTCGGTGCAGCTCTGCTCAGGATGAGAGCACTCGAACACTTGGTCGCGGTCCTGCCCTGAGGGAGGTAAGAGCCCTGCCGCTTCCAGCTCATCTTCTAAGCGGGAGCGACGAGCAAGGCGCCGATCCTGTTGGCGCCGCATTGCTCGGGGCAGACGACGATTGGCGGCATAGCTTTCTCCTGATTGCGCATCGCGTCCGTCGTCGAAAAGCCTTACGCCAAGTTTGTGAAGGGCAATAGGTTGGCCTCTCCGATGTGAACCCCACAACGTCGAATCGAGCTCGTAGACCGCCCAGCCAATCGATGTGCTTCCTAGGTCAAATGCAAAACGGAAAGGCATACTCTATATTCCCTTAATAATTGACACAAGCTATAGCACAAATTACTATGGTTGTATCTTCTAGCAGAAGAAGCCTCGTGGTCTTTCCCGCGATAAGGTGAAATATCCACGAAGTTGGGGCAGGCTGCGGCCTGCCTCTTTCGTTTCTTGCCGTGTCTGAAACAGTACGACGAAATTATCTCAGTGCTACTGAGGCATAGGATTAGGCGGTATGGTTAACCTTAGCTCTAAGCCTAAAGTGGGCCGCTTTGCTGTTACTTCTTAGCAAGAGTGACAAAGCCGATATGCCCAATAGTAGTATTACGGAACCAATCTCGGTGCATAAGGACATCATTTACGACATAGAGATTCTCAACACGGTAACTCTCCATTGCATCTGCTTGGCGGATGCGCACGACTGCGTCTTGAGTAGAGGGGCTTCCCTCCTGGAGAACAAAGTAGTCCGGGTCAGCTCGGAGGGAGAGCTTCTGCATCAAAGCCAGTACCAGATCATAGTCGGTAATACGCTCGTCTGCCCAGTAGCAACTGCCCTCGTATGCCCCGACCCCAGCTGCGGCGATTGCCGTTCCAACAATAACCGCTGGTGACATAACAGCTGCGGCAGCGGTACCTAGAAAACCTGCTGTACCCCCCATGATGCCAACAGTTCCAGCAGCAGAAGCTCCTCCTGCGGTAGAGCCGAGCATAGTCGCTCCAGTCCCCGCATGGACGAGTGTATAGAATCCTGCCGCTTTAGCCCCAACTCCAGCAGCTGCCGTAGCTGCAGCCCCCGTACTCAAAGCGGCAGCCCCTCCGCCTCCCACAAGCTGACTTGGTCGGTAATCACATACACCAGCTTGAGCCGAAATTGCCGCCAAACCGCATGCGATGCTGACTGATAGTGTACGTATAAAATTATTCATAAAATGCCCCGCTAAAAAGATAGCTTAAGCGTCACTTAGTTTACCAATCAAGTTTTAGATCACGCGAACACGGTTCATCAGCTTGAGCAGCCCATCGTTGTCATCCGTGATGCCCACGAAGTCGTTCAACAAAGCACGAACCTCATTGAACCGCGGAGTCCGGTTGATCATTTCCTGAACGGCACCCACACGCTTGGCGGTCTCATCCTTGGAACCAAGAGCAGTAACAAGGGATGCAGCTTCCAGACCGAGGCCAACGTATTTGCTCACACCTTGGGGCTTGGTCTTCTTACGCAGCTCCTGAAGCTTACCAGTGGCTTTGACTGCCGCGGTATCCATATAGCCTGCCAGACGCTCATTGGCTGCCTGTACGCCCTTGTGAGCGAGTTCTTCGGCACGAGTGGCTCGACGGTCCTTAACCTCCACCAGAGCAGCAGACAGAGCGTCCAGCTGGCTCTGAGCAGTGGTTCCCATGGACTTCCGGCTGATCGACAGACGTGTCATCCAGTTGATGATCGAGTTGGCCACACGGGTCAGCAGGTGATCGATCTGACCTTGGTTCGGATCATCTTTGACCAGACGCATCGAAGGCGCATCCATGTCTGAGAGCTCTTCACGGAAGTCGCTGTTGACCTGAGACAACGCCACGAATGTCGCCAGCAGATCGGTCTGACCTGTCTGAACCTTACGACGACCATTGCGGCCGGAGAGGAATGCCCACTTCTTGTTGTCAGGTGCCACTTCCAGAGCACCACCATAGATACGCTTGGCCTGACGCAGAGCAGAGCCGTTCATAGCCATGCCAGACGACATGACAGCATGCACAGCTTGGAAGGCCAGCACCTCACGGTCATTCATCTTGAAGCCTGCTTTACGGGCCTGTGCAGCAGCTTTCCCAGCCTGAGCCAGTAGCTTCTGTGTAAGGCCATTGCTTGCCTGCTGAGTGTCTGTGATCCGGTCCAGATATTGGGTCAGCCGTGTCATGTACTGCTGTTCGATCTGATCAAGGTCTTTGTCCTGACCGTAGACTTGATCGAAGATGGTCCGAGTACGAGCCGAGGCTTCCTCCAGTTTATCCTGTTTGGGCAGCCGAGAGATTACATCGAGGTTGAACCGGATGTTGCTGAACATGTTCTTGCCGGGATCAGTCTTGATACCCAGCACACGACGCAGCAGACCAATTACCTTCTGTGCCACACGGACCAAAGGAGAACGGACCTCGATCTCTTTACCAAGCTCAATCAGCTCAGGGTTCGAGAGGAACCAAGAGATGAATTCAGACATCTGAGCGACTGGATCATCTTGGTAACGAGACAGCTCCGATTGTAGAGTGGTAGCCGCCTTGTTGTCTGAGACGTTCATCGAGCGGAAGTCAGCCATCAGCTTCTCAAGACGACCGAATGCTTGCTCCATGTACTGAGGAACGTGCTTACCTTCAGCTTTGTCCGCATAGTAATCCTCGATCCGGCCAGCCGTGTAAGTGTGCAGGATCTCGTGCAGCAATGTCTCGGGAGACGTGTTGGCGATATAGGCCACTTTCTTGCTGGTAATCGTCTGGCCTTGTTGAACAGGCTTATCCGTCAGACCAGGGAAATCACGATCACGCAGAGCAGTCAGGGCTTCGCTGGAACCAAAGTAGAATGAGTAATCCTTGAACTGAGGATCATTCTTGATTGTGCAACCGGTGGTCTGGAAATTCTCTGACACCATGATCACGCATCCTGGCATTCCCACTTTATGTAGGCCTTGGTGTCGGCGGCCCATTTGTCGTCGATCTCCACCAGCACGGCACTGACCA
>Ga0208794_1000322_pt1 | contig 34880 bp, 35 predicted proteins | sample 32_taG_FD_184106 | JGI IMG/M metagenome (GOLD analysis project Ga0208794, IMG submission 184106) | Marine viral communities from the Gulf of Mexico - 32_GoM_OMZ_CsCl metaG (SPAdes) (version 2) | ecosystem: Environmental > Aquatic > Marine > Oceanic | place: Atlantic Ocean: Gulf of Mexico... | reverse complement strand
CGGGTGCTGGCCGGGGTGCGTGGATCGTGGGCAACGAGTCATGGATAAATAACCAGTGTTCATGGTCCAAGGTCCGTTGTCATAGCGATTGCTACGCTGGGGGCTACTCTGTTCAGGTGTTTATGCTTCCCTGGCGGCGAGCGCTAGCTCGTCGACAGTTCCGCCTCCCTCACCAGCGTCCACTCTTCCCGCAGGACGGAAGTGCGCCAGCGTATACGTTCTACCATGCTGGCCATGTCGTCGCCTGCTATATAAGCGTTGCACTTATATATGTCGCCGTTCATGTCTTCCACATACAACGTACCGCTTCGTACCTTGCCGGGCTTCACTTGTGCGACATCGATGTATCGTTCGATGAATGGTACGCATACCGGGTGCGCTACCTCAATAGGATCGCTACTGACCAAGTGTGCAGGAGCATTATCCGTCATGGGTTCGTCGCAGTAGTAACATAAAGCCATATCTATTCTCATTAGTTAAAGACACAACGGACACTCACCGATCATCGTGAAGCGATGATCGCGGACCTCCAAACGTGAACCACGGACCACGAACCAAAAGGCAAAGGGGTACCACGAAACAAGGTTCCAAAACGTTGATGTGAAACAAGGTTCCAATTCCGCGATCCGGGGGAACGGGTGACGATCTAGCAGGATGGGGAGATGATGGCTCAGCGATTCAGAACACGTTTTTAAAAAAATTTTTCTAAAAATTAGCTGGACTAATTCGCGTTCCCCTGTATAACGCTCGTATGGAAAAGGATACAAAGGTGTGTATCCGCTGCAGGGAAGCAAAACCGATAGACGCCTTTCAGAAATACGGCAAGACCAAGCGTAAGAACACGTGTCTGGCGTGCGAGAGTACTCTCTACGAAAAACGCGTAGGTGCAACCTATCAGTCGTACCTAACTAAGCTGTACCAGCAGTCCAAAAGCAAGCGCGTCGGAACGGACGTTACTTTTAGTATCACTCTCGACGAAATCATCGCGCTGTGGGAAGCCCAAAACGGTAGGTGCGCACTGTCGAACGTACCAATGACCCACCACAAGGACGGCCAGGGTCGCAAAGACTTTAATGCTAGTTTGGACCGCGTCGTACCGGAACGTGGCTATATCGCAGGCAATGTCCAACTGGTGTGCGACCGTGCCAACACAATGCGTCATACCCTCTCAATGGACATGTTCTACTGGTGGATCAAGTGCATATACGATCAGTCTTGCGACTAAGTATTAGTTCCGCTAATATCGCCCCATGAGCCAAGTCGAAATGGTTGCGATAGAAGGTTTAAACGAAGCGGCTATCGGCACGGGGCTTCGTGGCGAGGGCAAAGAAGTCTTGGTCTACGACGCGTACAAGGTTTTGGAGTTAGTCACCCATGGCGGGATGGACGTCCAAGACCTTGCGGACTATTTGTTCAGCCTGGGCCTCCATGAACTCGGAGACAACGCACCAATCTTTGTGTTTTTAGATGAAGGAATCAGCGACGACCTTGACGAGTCGAGAACAGGATCACTCAGACTCCTCCACTGAACTGGTCAGCGACCATATAGAGTTCCAGTCCCACATGCCTTTCATGGGTCTGACGCTCAATGACCTAACCGTGCAGCAGGAGAAGCTTGTGATGCTCATGGCCAGCGGGATGACTATCGCCGCTGCAGGTCGTGGTGCCGGTTATTCGAGCTACGCAACGGCACGTGAAGCGTCCAAGCGACCAGCTGTGCAGAAAGCACTCCAGTATTTTCGTGAGCAGATGCGCGAGGAAGTCAAATTCGAGCGTCAAAACGCGCATCTGATGTACATGGAAGCCTATTCATCAGCAGCGAACGCGACGGAGATGAAGAATACAGTCGATTCGCTGGTGAAGTTGCATGGCTTAAGCACGCCAGACAACGCGACGCAGATAAACATCAATCTTAATTCCACCGCCAAGCAGCTAGAACGCCTCTCAGATGAAGAGTTGTTAGAGATTGCCGGTAAGCAAACGGACTATTTGGAGCCAGACAACACTTGATCGACGATATCGCATTGCGGGAGTGTGACAGGTGCGGGAACAAGCACCCTGAGACTCTTTACGCCAGCGAAACGAGCGGTCTGTGTGTTTACTGCGCCGCCGATGACGCTGAAGCCTTGCCCAATCCTGCTGATGCTTCTAGCGAGGCGCTACCTCCAGAGGAGCAAACCGTTGAAGACAAAGCTAGAGCAGAGTTGGCACTCCGCTTCCTCACGCGTAAAAGACTTCTTCCTTTCGTTGAACGATTCAATCCAGACTACTCGGCTGGTTGGGTCCACAAAGACATTTGTCGGCGACTTGAGCAATTCAGTAAAGATGTGGTGGAGAAAAAGTCTCCAAGACTTATGCTCTTTATGCCGCCCCGTCACGGAAAGTCGACCCTGGCGTCGATTGCGTTCCCTGCCTGGCATCTCGGTAGAAACCCTGACCATGAGTTCATCAGTTGCTCTTACTCGGGGTCGCTCGCTATGGGCTTCAGCCGTAAAGTCCGCCAACTCCTCCGCGAAACGTCCTACAAAACAGCGTTTAAAACCCGTCTGGACCCAGATTCGCAATCTGCTGAAGCTTGGCTTACTACTCATGGTGGCGGTTTCGTTGCTGCTGGCGTTGGGGGCGGCATTACTGGGAAGGGCGCTCATGTCTTGGTTATCGACGACCCTGTCAAAAACCGCGAAGATGCTGAGAGCCAGAACAATAGAGACAGCAACTGGGATTGGTATACTAGTACTGCTTATACTCGCCTAGCTCCAGGCGGCGGTGTGCTCGTCATTTTGACGCGCTGGCACGACGACGACCTCGCTGGCCGTCTCCTCAAAGCGTCGACCGAGGGCGGTGATGCGTGGGAAGTGGTCCGTTACCCAGCGATCGCGGAGGAAGATGAGTCGTTCAGGGACGCTGGCGAGGCACTCCACCCAGAGCGCTATGACGTCGAGTCGCTCACACGTATCCAAAAAGCCGTTGGCCCTCGCGATTGGTCAGCGCTATATCAGCAAAACCCCGTAGCAGATGATGGCGACTACTTCAGTCGCGAAATGATTCGTTACTACGACCGCGACGAGGTTGACACAGACCGTATGCGCTTCTACTGCGCGTGGGACTTGGCCATCGGAAAACGGGACAGGAACGACTACACGGTAGGCATGGTCGCTGGCATCGATGAGTACGACCAGCTGTTCATCGTAGATGTGGTCCGTGGACGTTTTGACGGTTTCGAACTGGTTGAGCAGATCCTAGACCTGTACGAGGTCTGGCGACCGTCGATCATAGGCATCGAAAAAGGACACATAGAAATGGCCCTCGGTCCGTTTCTAGAGAAGCGCGTTCGCGAACGTGGCTTACACGAGGCTTACTTCAAAGACTTGAAGACAGGCAGACGCGACAAGGAGGCCCGTGCTCGGGCCATTCAAGGTCGTATGCAGCAAGGGATGGTGTTTCTGCCGAGAGATGAAGTGTTCACCGGCCCGCTGGTCGCTGAGCTGCTTCGCTTCCCCAACGGGGTCCATGACGATCAGGTCGACGCATTGGCGTGGCTTGGCTTAATGATGAGTGAGTTCACGACGTTCCAAGAGAAGGTGGTTCACGAACCGTCTTGGAGGGACCGCCTCCCCAATATGTTTAATACAACACGCGCTAAGTCCGCGATGAGTGCCTAAAGGAGACGCCCCATGAGGCTGCTGGTTATTACGTTTTTGATTCTTGTTTTAGTAGGTTGCGGAGGTGGCGGCGGTGGTTGCTAGATTCTTAGTCGCTGTAGCGTTTTTGCTACACGGGGCGGCTGCAAACGCCGCAGACATTGCGATTGATTTGGAGTGGCTTGCACCGACCGAGAACGTCGACGGTACGCCGCTGACCGATCTGGCCGGGTATCGGGTTTACTGGAAGTTCAGCCCCACCGGCATTTATACGCAGAGCGAGCCGGTTGAAGACCCGCTGGCCACCAATCACACGCTCAACTTGGCGGGCCTGTCGGACCAAGCGGAGATATACGTGGTCATGACCGCCCTCGACTTCGATCAAAATGAATCGGGGTTCTCAAATCAGGTTGCTTTTTTTTTCAACTCCGTCGACGCGCTGGCACCTCAGACACCGGGTCCGGTGACGGGGACGGCACGGGTGCTGGCGTGCGACCCAGGCCAAACGTGCCAGATCCAGTAGGGGAATGTAAGAAACCAGCTTGGTACCAAAGTTTTTTCTAAGACGAGATAGCCCCGCTTGGAGCAGTTTGGGCAACTACAAAAGTGTAAATGCCAATACAAACGAGTAACAGACTATGAAGGCGAAGAAGACAACGAAGCTATCTCCAGACGAAGAGCAAGTCATCGCGCACAACCAATGGGATAGGTATATCCGCGCAAGGGACAACGGTCACCTTGAATACATTGAAATGGCTAAAAAGTGCGATGCGTTCTATCGCGGCGACCAGTGGGACGAGTTCGACGCTGATGCCCTAGAAGCAGAGGGCCGTCCTGCGTTGACCATCAACACGATCCTCCCGACCGTGAACACGGTCCTCGGAGAACAGTCCACGCGCCGTGCAGATATCCGCTTTAAGCCTCGACGGGGCGGCAACGAAGAAGTGGCCGCTACTCTGACGAAGTTGTTCATGCAGATCTCTGAGAACAACAAGCTGGACTGGGTCGAGCAGCAGGTCTTCAGTGATGGTCTGATTATGGATGGCCGTGGGTACTTCGATGTCCGCATGGACTTCTCGGACCACGTTGAAGGTGAGATCCGCATCACGGCCAAAGATCCGTTGGACGTCCTCATCGACCCAGATGCCAAGGAGTACGATCCGAAGTCTTGGAACGAGATTTTCGAAACGAAGTGGATGACACTCGACGAGATCGAAGAGCTGTACGGCAAGAAGAAGGCCGAAGACCTACGGTTCATTGCGGAGAACGGTAACTCATTCGGACGCGACTCCGTCGAGTACGAAGAGAACCGGTACGGTGACCTCGACGCAGAGGACGACTACCTTGGCATGGGCCTGCCCGGTGAGGGTGAGTACCGCAACGTCAAAGCGCTGCGCGTTGTCGAGCGTCAGCACAAGCGGATGTCTCGCGTACTGTGCTTCGTTGACCCCGACACAGGGGACTCTCGCGAGGCTCCCGATGCGTGGTCCGAGGCCAAGGCCAAGAAGTTCGCGAAGCAGTACAGCCTGTCGCTAATCAGTAAGGTTAAGCGGAAGGTTCGCTGGACGGTTACCTGCGACAAGGTCGTCCTCCACGATGACTGGTCGCCATACAACGACTTCACCGTTGTGCCGTATTTCGCGTACTTCCGGCGTGGTCGCCCGTTCGGCATGGTGCGTAACCTGCTTTCCCCCCAGGAGCAGCTGAACAAGATCGCGAGCCAGGAGCTTCACATCGTCAACACCACCGCCAACAGCGGCTGGTTGGTTGAAAGTGGATCGCTGACTGGCATGACGGCTGACGACTTGGAGGAGCACGGCGCGGAGACGGGCCTCGTGCTTGAGTATAACCGAGGGTCAAACCCGCCATCGAAGATTCAGCCGAACCAGATTCCTACTGGTCTCGACCGCATCGCTCAAAAAGCGGCGCTGAACATCAAGACCATCAGTGGGATCAACGACTCAATGCTCGGTTCTGACAGCGCTGAAGTATCGGGCGTCGCTATCCAAGCTAAGCAGAATCGTGGCGCGATCATGATTCAGGTTCCATTGGAGAACTTGAGCAAAGCGCGGCAGTACTTAGCGGAAAAGGTTCTGAATCTGATCCAGACCTTCTACACCGAGCAACGCGTCATTCAGATTACCAACGAAGAAGATCCGCTGAAGCCTCGCGAGCCGATGGTCATCAACGAAATGACGCCCGAAGGCCGGATCGTCAACGATCTAACGCTGGGTGAGTACGACGTCATTGTCGCGTCTGCCCCGGCGCGAGACACATTTGACGAGATTCAGTTCGCTGAAGCGCTCAACCTACGTCAGGTCGGCGTGGCCATCCCAGATGACGCCATCATTGAATACTCGCATTTGGCGCGTAAAGAAGAACTGGCTAAGCGCATCCGCATGCTAACCGGCGTCGAAATGTCGCCTGAGCAGCAGCAGGCCGCAATGATTGAGCAGCAGGTAGCGATGCAGGCAGAACAGCTGGCGATGGCCAAGCTGGAAGCTGAGGTACAGAAGCTACAGTCCGAAGCGGCGGTCAACATCGCCAAGGTACAGGACACCGCTGATGTCGAACCGCAGCTGCGTATGGCTGAACTGCAGGCCAAGCTTGAAATGAAGATGCAGGAACTGCAACTGCGTCGGGAGCTTGCCGATCTCACCAACCAGACGCGGATGACGCAGTCTGAAAATCAGTCAGCCACCCGCATTGCGGCTACAGCGATGCAGGCGGCGGCTAAAAACACAAAACCAATAGGAAATTGACATGAGCGAAAACGCCGACAAAGCAGAAACCGTTGAATTTGAAGCGATGCCCGGTGCTGATATTGATCAGGAGTCAGCAGAAGAAGGCTTCGACCTCAACTTTGGGCTAGGCGAGGAACCAGCTGATGAGACAGAACCCGCTGAAGAACTGGAGGCGAAAGCTGTCGAAGAACAGGAAGCGCCGGTTGCGGAGGAAGCTGAAGACGTTGAAGAGGCTGAAGAGGAACCTGAGCCAGAAGTTGACGACGAAGAGCCACTCCCCTTAGCCGCAGAAGACGAAGCGCCGGTAGTAGAAGCGGAAGCAGAGCCAGAAGCCCAAAAAGTGGTCAAAAAGATCCCGAAGGCGCGTTTCGACGAGGTGTTGACCAAGAACAAGGCGCTGCAAAAGCAGATCGACGACCTGCTTGCGTCGCAAGCGCCTGCTGAAGATGCGCCTGAAGAGTACGACTTTGCTGAAAAAGAGGTCGAATACCAGAATCTGCTGCTTGATGGCGACGCTAAGAAGGCTGCAGAGCTTAGATCGGAGATCCGCCGTGCGGAACGTGCTCAAATTGAGTACGAAATGACACAGCGGATGACCCAAACGGTCAATCAGTCGCAGCAAGCCAACGCTTTGCAGCAGGCTGCAGCGGAGTTGGAAGCGAATTTCCCCGTTTTTGACGCAAAAAGCGACCAGTACAACGAAGGGTACACCCAGGAAGTCATCGATCTGCGCGATGCATTCATCGTCAAGGGCGAAAACCCCGTCTTGGCACTGTCGAAAGCGGCGAAATACGTGATTAACGAATACAGCTTGGTCGATACCGCCGAAGAAACCACCTCTTTGGCCGGTAGCACAGCGCCAAAAGCCCAGCAAACGGACGAGGTGGCCAAAAAACGGGCCGAAGTTAACCGAAAACTGAAGGCTGCAGACGCTCAACCGCCTGAGTTACCGGGCGAAAGCTCCGCAAGTCGTGGCGAGTCGGCGTTTGACCTGAATAGTTTGTCGGAAGAAGAGTTCGATGCCCTTCCTGAGGCGACCTTAAAGCGCCTACGCGGCGATATTCTCTAGCGAGGTTGTAAAAATGCTACGTAAAAAAGACCCACGACTAGCCCGAGCTGGAGTCTCGGGCTACAACAAGCCGAAAAGGACGCCTAATCACCCTAAAAAGTCACACATTGTTGTGGCTAAAGAGGGCGATAAGATCAAAACCATACGTTTTGGTCAGCAAGGAGTGAAAACTAATCAGACAGTGGGCCAGCGCGAGGCTTTTAAGTCACGGCACGCTAGGAATATTGCCAAAGGCAAGATGTCAGCGGCTTATTGGGCCGACAAGGTCAAATGGAGTCCATCAAAAACGAAGTCTTCATCAACTAAGTGGAAGAAAGGAAGTTAGCTATGTTTAAACCATGCGCCAGTTGTAAGTCTAAAACCGCGTGTAGGAAGGCTGGCAAGTGCCTAGCTCGGTCTAAAGCCAGAATGAAGGCTTCGGGACGCAAAAAAGCGTCTAGGTATTGATAAGTATTGCATTTTAGTATTAGTTTGACTAATATCCTATGTAAGTTCGTCCGTCAGCACGATAGTTGGCCGTGTCGTTTACGTTACAAACGTTAAAACCCCGCCTGCAAAGGCGTTAAACCTGCCGAGGTCGCACCTCGTAAATCAGCGCTAGTTCGTCGTCCCACGATACGGGAATACGGATTAGCCGCTCCATTAAGTCGGCTAATGACAGTGGCGTGTGCCACTGAAACTTGTTGTCAATTTATTGGAGGCCATCATGGCACTTACTAATTTCGGCACCCTGACCGGTGACCAGTTGCAGGCGTGGAGCCGCGACTTTTGGCGGGTTGCTCGCAACCAATCCTTCATCAACCAGTTCGCTGGCACTGGCTCCAACGCCATGGTTCAGCGTATCACTGAACTGACCAAGAACCAGAAAGGTACCAAGGCCAACATCACGTTGCTCGCGGACATGACTGGCGACGGTATCACCGGTGATAACACTCTGGAAGGTAACGAAGAAGCACTGCGTGCCTACGACATCACGATCGAACTGGATCAACTGCGTTTTGCAAACCGTATGGCTGGCCGACTGGCTGACCAGAAGACGGTCGTGAACTTCCGTGAGCAGAGCCGTGACGCCCTGGCATATGCCATGGCTGACCGCATCGACCAGCTGGCCTTCCTGACCCTGTCAGGCGTTGCTTACACCAGCAAGAACAACGGTGGTCTGCGTACCACTTCAGCTACTGCTGGCCACGAGTTGGTTGATCTGGAGTTCGCATCAGACGTATCAGCACCTACCGGTGACCGTCACCGTCGAGTAGACGGCAACGACATCGTAGCTGGTGACACGACTGCTCTGGTTGCTACGGATACGCTGGCTTATCGACACATTGTTGCGATAAAGGCATACGCGAAGGATAACTACATTCGTGGAATCCGCGCTGCTGGTAACGAAGAAGTGTTCCACATGTTCGTTACTCCTCAGCAGATGGCTAGCCTGAAGCTCGACTCCGACTTCCTGGCGAACGTTCGTAACGCAGGCGTCCGTGGTCCTAGCAACAGCCTCTTCTCAGGTAGCTCAAGCCTGATGGTTGATGGCGTCATGGTTCACGAGTTCCGACACGTGTTCAACACCTCTGGCGCAACCACTGGTACCTCTTCTAACGCTGGCGCAGCTGGCTATAAGTGGGGTGCTGATGCAGACGTAACTGGCGGTCGTGCACTGTTCTGCGGTGCTCAGGCGCTCGCTATGGCTGACATCGGTCTGCCTGATGTTGTCGAAGACACCTTCGACTACGGCAACCAGTCTGGCATCTCGATCGGAAAGATCTTTGGTCTGCGTAAGCCCGTTTACAACAGCGATGTAAGCGGCTCTAACCAAGACTTCGGCGTGATCGCTCTCGACACTGCCCAGTAAGAGCTTTGGCCCCCTCTTCGGAGGGGGCTTTCGCTTTCATAACTAGAGAGAGTAAGTAAGCACATGTTATCCCGATTGAGAAGGCGTCTAGCAGGCAAAAAGAAGAAGCCCGTAGCCAGCAAAGCCGCGAACCCAAGGACAAACCGTAAGCGCGGAAGCGTCAACACAAAAACCAATCGCAATTACGATGCCGCGCCCGGTACTACGCGCAAAAACCCGCGAGCCATCGCCACTAGCCTGAAGAACGATGTGACTGGCGGCGTTAAAACGAAAGCCGGTACCTACAAGACTTACAAAAAGAAGTCTGCGGCTGCAAAAGACTTTAGAAGTGCTTTCGCTAACGCTAGGAAGAAAGGCTACAAAACCTTTACGTGGAACGGGAAGAAGTACACCACGGAGACGAAGTAGGCACTCATCATGAAGATTGTTAGTGATACCGACTTGTACATATCCACGCTAGGTGGATCGGCTGTTCGCTTAGCGGCAGGCGTACCACGGGAGGTATCGGAAACGATTGGCTTATTGGCCCTTCAGCAAGGCGCTCGTGACTGTAACAAGGCGGCTCCCGAAGAGCCTGTAGCGCCCGAAGAACCCATAGAGCTAGCAGTTACAGAAGAGCTAGAAGTTGTAGAACAAAGTACTGGGGCAGATTCACAGCTTGTCGAGGTGCTAGAGCGCCTTATAGAGCTTGGCAACCCAGAAGATTTTAAAGCTGACGGCACACCGAAAGCCGCAGTAGTTAACCGCGCTGCCGGACGTACGGTTCGTACGGACGAGCGTGAAGTGGCTTGGGAAATAGCCCTCAACTCGTAAGAGGAAAATACTTATGGCAGTCACGGTACAAAGCGTAATAGACCGCGTGCAGACCACACTTCAGGACACCACAGGCGTTCGCTGGCCAGTTGTCGGCGAGTTGGTGCTGTGGATCAACGACGCACAGCGAGAAATTGCTCTGCTAAAACCAGACGCTTCGGCTGCAAACGAGACGATTACTCTCGCCACAGGCACTAAGCAGTCTATCCCCAGCGGCGGTAACCGGTTGTTGCGTGCTGTGCGAAATATGTCAGCCGCTTCAGGTGGCTCTGGCAGGCGGGCCGTTCGACTGGTGTCTCGTGAGGTACTTGACGCTCAAACCCCTGATTGGCACGACCCATCAGTTTCTGGTGATGCTGCTCACACCACTGAGGTAAAGCACTATGTGTACGACGAGCAAAACCCTCGTAATTTCTATGTGTATCCTGGCGTCAGCGGCAGCGCGTACCTAGAGATCATTTACTCAGCGAACCCGGCGGCGGTTACTCAATCAGACGACCTCGAAATCCCTGACATTTATGGCAACGCCGTTATGAACTACGTCCTCTACATGGCTTACATGAAGGACGCCGAGTACGCGGGTAACTCACAGCGTGCTGCTAACCACTACCAGATCTTTACCACATCAGTAACCGGTAAGGGTCAGGTCGATGCAATAACGACACCAAACGTAGAAGCGAGCCGCACCGCGCCAACGACACCGATGGGATAAACAATGGCTACAGCATATGAGTCTTTGCTACCAGAGGTCATCCCAATGGTGCCGGGGTGCCCCGACACGCTGATTGAGTCGAACATTCGTTCGGCGGCTATTGAGTTTTGTGAGAAGTCAGGCGCGTATCAGCTAGAGCTGGACCCAGTAACCACTGTCGCGAACGTTTTCGAGTACGACCTTGAGCCACCCAGCGGCACAGCCGTCCACAAGATTATGTGGGCGGTGCACGATGGGAAAGACCTTGAGCCGATCAGCACGAACTTGCTCGAACAGCGTTTGCCGAAGTGGCGCGACGCAGATCATGCAGGCACCCCGCAATACTTCGTGAAGCCCAGCCAGTCTATTTTTTGGCTCGTGCCGACGCCCGAGGCTACGACGTCCTCTAGCACCGTATTACGCGTTCAGCTGAAGCCCACGTATACGTCTACCGCGTGCGACGACGAAGTCATGTCGGACTATCGCGAAGCGATTATCAATGGAGCTTTGTTCAGGTTGCTTCGGCTTCCTAGCAAGGACTGGACAGATCTAGGAGCCGCACAAGTGTATGGGACTCTGTTTATGCAGGGCATCACCGATGCGGAGCGCCGTGGTAGAGGCGCTGATCAAGGTATAGCTAGGAAGGTGAACTATGGAGGAATCCATTCAACAGTTAATAGCAGGCGAAATAGGTACGGTCGCGGCGGATAAGCCGAGGTTAAGCGATATCCGCGAAGAGTGGTGTTGGGTCAAGGATGGCGTCGAGAAGATTCTTAACGACAACCCGCAGTACACGTACATACCAGAAGATGTGTATGCGGCTTGTGTTAATGAACAAGCGCAGCTTTGGACAACATCGGAAGGCTTTGTAGTTACCTGCGGCGAGTTAGACCAGTTTTCAGGCGACAAGACATGTTTGATTTGGATCGCCTACGCCCATGAGCTTGGTACGAAGTTAGTCGTGAAGCACATGGAGTTTTTTGAGCAGGCCGCTACAGAGGCCGGGTATGACCGACTGGAGGTCAGAACAGCAGTCCCTGAACTGGGTGAATACATCCTTAAACAGGGCTGGAGGCTGGATACAGCCGTGTATTTTAGGGAGCTGTAATGGGAAGTAAGCCGAAAAAATCAAAATATAAGCCGACTAAAGCGGAGCAAGCGTCAGCGTCTGTCGCTTTGGCGGAGTACACCTACTTTAAAGAGAAATACGGCCCGCTTCTCCGCGAGATGCGAGACCAGTCTCTTACTGAAGACACTACGTCTACTCTCCGTGGTCGAGCTAACGCAGACACGATGCAAGCATTGTCGTCGACTCCGCAGTACCAGAACACCCAACAGTTGGGGCGGGCTGGGGACATGGCACAGGCGTACCAGGGCCAGCTTGGGATCGCTAACCAAGCGGGAAAGGACATTCAGAACAAGATGCAGACTAACGTGCTCGGTACCGCACGTGGTCAGGCCGCAGACGCTCAAACAGGTATGGCACAAGCATCTAGGCTGGCTACGTCAGAGGCGTTGACACGGGCGAAGGCTAACCAAGATGTGCGACAAGCGAAAATAAACGCAGCTGTGGACGTAGCCTCTGCGGTAGTCGAAGAAGGTGAGAAGAACAAAGAAGGCGGCGGTACTTTCTTTACGCCGAACGTGAATGCAGGCATACCCGGCGCTGATCGCCGGTTAGCTTCAAGCGCTAGCGAGCGACGCGCTGCCAGCCGTGCACGAGGAGGTTTCTAATGGTAGGTGGTGGTTTAGGCGGTTTGAGCGAACTAGGCGGCGCTGGGGCTATAGACCTCTATGGCCGGTATGGCGGACGCGGCAGTAGCCTCCCTGTCGTGAAAAACCCAGATCAAGTTTACGCAGACATAACACGCGCCGAGTACGACGACTATATTCGTGACTACCGCGACTTTGAAAATCAGACAATTCAAAAAGCGCTCACTGATACTAGCCTTATCGACGCGGCTAGAGAGGACTCGGCGGTCGCCGGTCAACTAGCCGATGACATGGCTAAGCGTAATGCACAGCGGTACGGCGCGGCCCTCACGCCTGCTCAACAGCAGCAGCGTGATTTGATGCTCCAGCGGGCCAACACTCTCGGCGGGATACAGTCAGTAAACGATGCTCGCATCGCACAGAAAGAAGCCAACACCGCGCTTCTCTCCGATTTGATCAATATTGGGCAAGGCGTTAACCGATCATCACAAAGCCAGCTAGGTAGTGCGGCGGCGGATGCTACGGCTCGCAAAAACGCATATGAGCAAGCCAAAGCCGCGTCTAAAGCGCAGACCTACCAGACGGTAGGCGGGTTGGCGTCGTTGGCAATTATGGCGTTCGCATTTTAAAGGGGGCCGAAATGGTTCGTTCAACAGTACTAGACTCAATCGGCGGCATGATGCGAGGCATTGCCGCTGCTCCTGGGCAGCTGCAGCAGACACGTGCTCGTGAGCTAATCAATGAAGAAGCTTATGCGCAGCGCGAGCGGAAAGCCCAGCTGGATCTAATGGATGAGATTGAGGGTATTGATAACTTTCGAGTTGACCCCCTTAGCACCGAGGGGCAGCTGTTCCGCTATAACTTCGAAAGCATCGCAGAAGACGCTCCTGATCTAGCCATAAGCGTGTTGAATTTCGATCCGCGATTTAACGTCGCTACGGACGAGCGAGGCCGCAAGATCCAGACTCAGGTCGATAGCTTTGTGAAGAACGAAGACGGGTCGTACAGCGTTTTGGTGACTCGCCCTGATGGCCGACGCGTCCCGATTACAAAAGGCAGAACGGCTCAGGGTAAAGACGTTGTCGTCAAGCTTAGCCCCGAAGAATTCAACCTGATCGGGTCACGGCGGATTACAGCGATCCGTGGGGCAGACGGCGTGGCGACTTCTACTCGCGATATGGACCTTCTTGCAGACGAGTTAATCGCGGCAGAAACCACAGAGGCTGCTTTGAATACGCCCCTCGCTGACGACCCTGCTGCCATATCTGAGGTAGCACTGCTTATCAACAGAGCGACAGGAGAAGACCTGTACGCGATCGCTAGAGATTTTAATGTTGACCCAGAAGCCGTACGCAAAAATGTAGCAGCCGCGAACCCAGGTGTTACGGACGCGATGTCCACGGAAACGACGTCCACGGAAACAGAAGCAGCAGCACCGGCGGCACGCGGCGCATTTGACTTGAGCACTTTGACCCCCGGTTTATCTTCTACGGAAGCGATCACAGATGCTGTGAATAACGCCACCGAGACTGAATTTGACATTTTCCAACCCTACTTCTCAAAACAGGTGGAAGTCGATCATGTGGCCAAGTTAAAGAAGGAAAAAAAGCGAATTGAAACTCGGCTTGCCGTCCCCCCATCCTCCACTAGCCCCCGTGGCAAACTTCGAGAGGAAGAACGCCGCGAAAAGGCTGAGGCTGATCTTGCCCAGATCAATGCATACCTAAACCACGTAGAGGGTGGCGATACCGAGCCTCCAGTGGCTGAGATCGACCGTCAAGGTGCTCCTTCTGCTTCAGATGAGCAAGGCAGCGTACCGGGTGATTCATTGAACACGGAAGATCAGGTGCGGCAGGCTATTATGGGTGCGATAGCCGAGCCTACTGAAGAACAAGCTGCAGTAATACAGAGGATGCTGCAAAAAGAAGGCGTCACGAAACAAGAAGACCTCCGCAAGCTACCGCCTAAGAAGGTGTACATGGCAGCTTGGCTCGCAGCGTCTCGCCATCCTGGGACATTGGACGAGAGGCTGACGATTGCCAATAAGCTTATGAACTTCGCGCAGACCGGCAACACCACAGTTAGTCCCTATGACGTATCAAAACTGCAGATCGACAAAGACAACGCAGAGCTTAGAGCAGCGGAATTCAGACGTAACGTAATAAACGACTACCGAGGTACCTTGGAGGCAAGCAGTGCTGAAAAGGCAAAGGCACTCGACACGCTGGGAACGTTACGCCGTGAGCTTACAGATGAAGACGGTAATTTCATTGCGCCGACTGGCGAGGCGACTAATCTACTTACCGATATCTGGAACAAGGCTGCAATAGGAGGTAAGGAGGGCGAAGCGTTTAAGGCAGTAGCCGTAGACGCACTAGTCCACCACGTAGCGGCGCTCGCAAACTCGGGTGCCCCCGGCCTTTTCGAAATTGGAAAGCGCCTTCAAAACTGGTTTAACAACGAAAACAAGCTTCGGGTCGGGGTCAACGCTTTACCCGGTTTAGTGCGGGTTAAAACAGACGGGGGCGGCAATGTCACAGCCATTACTTTCCGAGACCCTGACGGCGTCGGTGAAACTAACTTTGAGCTTTCCGTGGACTTCCTCAACACCCAGTACGGACCAAAGGCAGTAGAAGTACTGAAGGAAATAGGCCGAAACAACAGAGCTGCAGAAGCCCGAGCCCGAAGTAGAGAAAAATCCGGTGGCTAGCGATCCATATGCGGGCCTAGCCGATCAAGCCTTCTTAAGTATCATCAACCCCGACACCTACGAGAATGTCGGGGACGATATCGAAGTCGCTGTATCGCGCCGTGCGCCCCCAACGTCGTTCCAAGAAATAGTTGAGCGTGGCGCTGAGTCGGGCGCACAGGGCATGCTGTCCATGGGCACGATGGCCGCTGCTGCTGGCAATGCGTTAATTGGGGACGACGAAGGCGTTGCCGACAATATCTCCCGAGCGACTGACTATGAACTTGAAGCTGCCGCCGCCCTGGAGGGCATGCAAGAGTTTGGTGAGTTCATGGAGGAGCCTACTCTGGAAGGCTTTGTTACGCAGTCTGGCTTGGCTCTCGGACAGGCCGCTCCCACGCTTGCTACTACCATTGTCGCTGCACTTGCTAGCGGTGGCACGGCTGCGCTAGTCGGACTCGCAGGGCGAGGCGCTATATCGGCTACGTCTCAAATTACGGCGAAACGCGTTCTCAAAGAAGCAGTCGAGAACACAATTAAAGATGTCGCCACCCCAGATGAAAAAATGCTGGCGAACAATGCGTACCGAGCATTCCGTGGCATGACGTTTAAGAGAGGCGCGTATGCAGGCGCGTTGGGATCGTCCTACGTCCCCCTCACCGGTGAGAACTTCTCGGAGGGCTTAGAGGCTGGCAGAGAACCAGATGCAGAGCTAGCGTTCCGTTCAATGCTGGTCGCGGCTCCTCAAGCTGCCCTGGACGTCGCCGTAGAGGCCGGGTTACTGAAGTCGTTTGCGAAGGTAGCCAAATCAAGAGCCGGGGCAAGTACAGACGGTCCTTTAGCACTATTGACAAAAGAGATCGGTAAAGGGCTGGCCAAAGGCGCAGTCGTTGAAGGTCTTGCCGAAGGTGGCCAAGAAGCGATCAGCGTTGCAAACCGCGCATCGATGGACCCGAACTTCACTGCTGAGCAAGCATTCCTACGTATCGCGCAAGGCACGTTCCAGGGCAGCGTCGCTGGTACAGGTATCGGCGCGGCTGGTGGCGCGGTAGGCGGCGTTGGCAGAGCGTCATCTAGGGTCTTAGATAAAGCAGCCAAGATGATCTCCGATGGGAAGAGGATACAGGTTAATCAGCAGGCCGACCGCGAGGAGTTTGGTGACCTTGATACCGGCAACACTACCGAAGAATCAACAAGGACAATAAACGCCCAGATCCAAGCGCTGTTTGATCGCACTAGCGCCAAACAGGCTGTGTGGGTTGCGGGAGACCTTAAGCCCGAGTGGCGTAGCGTTTTACCGGAAGACAACATCGCTACGCAGGTTAGCCTTGGTACGCCGAATGGCGAGAAACGAGCGTTCGCCGCCAACATTCCCGGTCGCGGACTTATTATCGGGAAGAAGAGCACCGTAGAAGAGGTCATCAATAATCAGGCATCAGACGCTGTCCTGGGCAAAGCGCTCGGCTACAGTGGAGGGAAACGACCCGATGCTAGTCTGGTCGTACAGGCTCTAGACCGAGACGGCAACCCTGTATCTGAAGAGCTAACGAACGAAGCTGGGCTAGCTGCCGCAGAGCGAGCCGCGCAGGATCTCGCCCCAGAGGGCGGCAGTTTCCGCACTATTTCCCTGACCGAAGCGCTCCGCCAGCGGAAGCAACGCGTCGATGCTGAGAAAGCCCCCAGTGTCCGTCCTGCTTCTGAGCCGTCGCCTACAGAGCAGATGGGGCTGTTCGATACTGAGGTGGAGCCTGAAGCCGAGACCCCACCGGCTATAGAGTTAACAGGTGACTTAGGCAAAGCGGCTCAGTTCGCCCTTCAGAACGAGGCGTTTACTGTTTCTCAGCTACAACGTCACCTTCGCACCGGTTTCAACAAGACCCAAGGCTACTTGAAGGATCTTGCTGATCGCGGACTGGTTGAGACGAACGACTTAGGCACGTGGCGTCTCAAAGACGCCGGTCCCACCGTTCGGAACATGGATGTCGCTTCAGAGACCGATCGCATGGGCTACGGGTCTGAAAGCATCACCTTCAACGAGGACGCAGCCAGCCTGCTAGATGAGCGCGGCTATGCCTTTGGAGAGACTTCCGAAGAGACCGAGATAGTCTCCATGGGCAAGCGTAAGCGCGACCCCAACGAAGTCTTCGAAAACACTCAGGAAGCTCGCGACGCTTACGACGAGACTTTTGGTGAGCAAGACTGGAACGATCCTTTCTGGGGAGGCGTAACTGAGTCTTTGCTGAAAAAGGCAGTAGACACCCAACGAGAGTTCCCGACCCAACGAGTAGTTATTGAGGAGGCTTTTGACGGCTACGTCCTCAAACGTGAGGGGCTTTCTCGCGACTCATTAGACCCAGCTGCAGAGCGCAAGCTTCTCCTGGGCGCGATATCGAAAGCTAAGCGAAGCGTTCAAGCGCGTCTCTCACCCGTCAAGCTGGTTACCGAGGGCGGTAAGTCCACGAAGGTCAATCTGGTTGATCTCGTTTCAGCAGGCCGCGAGCTTGTACGACGCAGAGATCCAAACTTTTTCCAGGGCGCAAGTCCAATGGAGTCCACCCGCAGGGGGCTACTTGAAGTTATCGGCGAGCTTTCGTTGGAAGGTAATCAGGTAGAGGTGTTCGGCCAGCCGCTAGGCGGCTTACTCCGCAGCGGACAGTTATCGCGTGGACAGATATCAGATGAGGTAGATGTCGGGCGTATTGTGGCTGGTTTCCAAAACGGCAAACCGGTCACCCTGTCGCAGCTGTTTCCTTCGGGCAAGCGTCCAGAGAAGCAAGGCCAAGTGCGAATGCGCGTCAAGCAGTTTGACGGGAAAGCCGAAGGTGAAAAAGGCGCATTTCAAAAGGAGTATGTTTTTACATACGACTCGTTCGAGGAGGCCGCTCAAGCGAAAGACGCTTTCACTGCTGGCAACCCCAACGTCGCCGACAAGGGTCCATACTTTGAAACAGAGATTCTCGGTTTTGACGAAGACGCAGAACCGTCAAAAATGCTGTCTGACCCTTTCGCTGATCCAGAGCAGATATTTAGCGAGGACGGTCGAGATGACACGGTACCCCTGAGCAGACTCAACATAGAGTCTAACCCCCGGTTTGAGATCAATAGATCCGGCAGCTCGCATTCTGGACCTACCACTCGTAGAACTACCGCCGACTATATCGGGGACGTAGACACCCTAACCCAAAAGGTAATAGACACTGCAATAAAGGCGCTCCGTCTTAGGAAGCCCGTGGTTGTTGTCGGATCAACGCAAGGTTTCACTCTGCCAGACTCGGCGTTCAAAGACCCTCGCATAGCCAACGCAGTCAAAGAACAGATAGCTGCTGTGCAGGGAAGCCCCGCCGCACTGGGGCGGTACCTCGGCTTTAACGACGCTCACGTGATCGTCGTAGATATTAATGACAACCTACTCCAGACCTCTCTTATCGCTTCCCACGAATTAGGACACGCGCTGTTCCAAGAAGAACTCAGTGACACGCTGAATAAACCGGGCCAGTACTTCCGCTTATTTAGATCGTGGTCGAACGCCCGCAACAGGGAGGACGCGCCGAGTGCATGGCAGGGGCCGACCGGTTTCGAGGAGTGGTTCGCTGATCAGGTGGCCAGCTGGGCGCAGAGCATTTACCTTGATGAGAAACGTACGGCGAAGGACGCTACGGAAAGTATCTTCAAAAGAATCGCTCAGCGAATAGTAAGGATGTATCAGGCGCTGTCGGCAGAGATGAAGCGACGGTTCGGTAAAGAAGCACGCAGCTTCCACATGACCGAGTACCTCAACGACCTTGTCGCCACAAACCGTCGCAACTTGCACGCCGCAACCAACCGTATGTCTGGCAGAGATGCTACGTATCAGCAGAGGCTGCTTATCCGAGCGATGGAAGACTCAGTTAAGGGTGATCCTAAAGCCCAAGCCGCCGCGAAGCGCGTCCTGGGCGCTGTCTCTCGTTTATTGAAGAATAAGGGGATTGGCCTGTTGATGGCGGTTCTTTTGCCAGAGGACAATATCCTAAGGAGCATTAACCCTAACATCGCCAACATGTTCTATCGTCGCTCATCTGAAAACAAAGATGGCGAGGTGGGGTTTTTAAACGCGAAAACTAATGCGCGTAATAAAATTCTAAACGATCTGGAAGACCTCCTCGGTGACAACTGGGATACCGAAGAGGTCCAGGCCGGGTTCTCTGAGGCAGCAACCGATACGCCGACTGGCGAACTTACTGACGAAACAGCGGTGAAGATTCGCCGGTTCCTAGAGCGTCTTTACGACAACTATATCTCCAAGGTACCGGGCGCTGGTATCGGACGTCGTGATGACTACTTCCCCGTGGCATTAGATCTACCAAAGATTTACGAAGATCCTGATGCCTTCATCGAGGTCATCAAAAAGTACAAGCCTAAACTTCAGGCAGATCAGATACGGGAGACGGTAGACGGCCTTGTTTCAAGGTATCAAGACATCATTACCGATGCAGTCGACATTGATTTTGATGCGACGAATCCGCAGTCCGTCCTTACTGAGGCCAGAACGCTTACAGACGGCGTACCACCCCAGGAGTTGGCTCAGTTCCTGCTTCCGCCAGAACTGGCGTTGCTCAAATATATTCGTCAGGTTGTTATTCGCGTCGAGTTTAAGCGGGCGACAACCAACCCTGACGGCACAGACAAACTTGGCCTGATGCTCGACAAGCTGGAACCCGAGCAGAGAGCGGAAGCAGTACGAATCATTGAGCGGTATCTGGGCTACACCAAGAATCCGCTCAACCCGAAGCTGCAGAAGTTCAATAGCTGGATGCAGCTGTTCAACTGGGTGACGCTGCTGCCGCTGGCTACCATTGGTTCTATCCCCGAGTTCGGCGGCGCGGTCATCAACTCCAAGGAGTTCGGCGGCGTCACTGAGGCTATGAAGCAGATAGTCAACACGGTTCAGAATCGGGAAGAGGCAGTACAGCTTGCCAGAGACCTCGGCGTTACCGTAAGCACCACCATGGCAAACTTGGGACTTACTGAAGCAGACGACGAGTTCCTCGACCCCAGAGTCCGCCAGTGGTCTGACAAGTTCTTCAAGGGCATCGGACTGAACGCGTTTACGCGTTTTACACGGGAATTCGCGTCGAATATGGGCGTGCAGTTTTTACTAACGCACTCCAAGAATGAAGCCAAGAACCCACGAGCGACCCGCTACTTGTCCGATCTCGGCGTCACGGCAGAGCAGGTACTACGGTGGGAGGAAGCACAGGGTGACAGAGGCTACACGTTCGAAGGCGAAGACGGCGCTGCAGTTAAAAAAGCGCTAGTACGTTTTGTTGAGAGTTCGATGCTACGGCCTAATGCCGCTGAACGCCCCGCGTGGGCTAACGACCCTCGCTTCGCCCTTATTTGGTCGTTGAAGTCATACTTGTACTCGTTCTCTAAAGTCATTGTCGGCGGTCTTATGCGTGAGGTTAGAGTCCGATTGGCCGAAGGCGACACGACGATGGACAAGCTGACTGGCGCGGGTATGTCCATGGCGCTTGCGGGTGCTGCGTTCATGCCACTCGCAATGATGTCTCTTGAGCTACGAGAGTTATCCAAGTATCTGCTTTCGCAAGCCCTACCGGGCGTCGATAAACCTGCGGCGCGTTACTTCCGCTCAGACCGCATGGACTGGGGCGAATATCTCGGCGAAACGTTTGATAGAGCCGGTTACGCCGGTCCCTTGTCGATTTTGGGCATGATGTCTAAGAGCGCCGAATGGGGCGGCTCAGGCCTAGCGCCACTTCTCGGACCGACCTTTGGCTTGCTTGTCGACGACATAGCGCTGGGTGCTCTGGACGGAGACGGTCTTTCTATCTTGCCTAAGCGAATCATCCCCGGCTACAGCATAGTGCTATAGGAGAAACCGTGCTCAAACTACTACTAGGCCCAATCACCGAACTGGCTGGCGGTTTCCTTAAGAACAAAGCCGACCAATCCAAAGCCAAACACGAAGCGCGTATGTCCGTCATCCAGAACGATGCTGACTGGGAGTCCAAGATGGCGTCAGCTTCTGATGCTAGCTGGAAAGACGAGTTCTGGACTCTCATACTAGCCGCGCCCATCTTCATGATTGGCTACGCAATTACGATGAACGACGTAGCGGTCATAGAGCGCGTTGATCTAGCGTTTGCTGCGCTGAATACCCTACCCGAGTGGTACCAATATCTGCTGTTCCTGGCCGTGAGTGCGAGCTTCGGCATCCGTGGCGCTGACAGGCTTATGCAGCTTAGGAAGAAGTGATGTTTAAGTATTTCAGTATTGAAGAGTTCGACTGCCAAGAGACTGGTGAGAACCAAATGTCTGAGGAGTTCATTCACAGGCTTGATGAGCTGCGCGAGAAATGCGGATTTCCATTCCAGATCACCAGTGGATATCGCAGTGTTAGTCACAGTATTGAAGCTAGAAAGGCGAAACCGGGGCAGCATACCGAGGGCATAGCCTGCGACATCGCTGTCTCAAATGGCTCTGAGCGTATGACCGTAGTGCATGAGGCGCTCAAGCTCGGATTTACAGGTATAGGGGTGGCGAAGGGCTTTGTTCACGTGGACATTAGAGGCACCACCCCGGTGCTTTGGTGCTACTAAACTGTAGCGGATTATTAGTCAAACTAATATACTTTCGAATTAGGTAGGTACTCGACATGGCGTATTCAGACACACTCAATCTCGTTACGGGAGACACACTGCCTGAGCTTACTTTCACCCTGAAAGATAGCAACACGGCGGCTACTGGCAGCACATTAGACGCAAATGACGACTCCACGTGGGCGGCAATAGACCTGACTGGTGCGTCAGTCAGACTGCGTATACGAGAGCTGGGTAGTACGACAGTTAAATCTACTCTGACCTGCACCGTCACTGATGCTTCTAATGGAAAAGCTGCTACGGACTTCCCTAGCGGTACGTTGGATACGGCAGGCGTGTTTGAGGGCGAGCTAGAGGTTACGTTCTCTAACGGCGGAATTCAGACAGTGCACGATCTGGTTAAGTTCAAGGTTCGAAGCGACTTCGACTAATGGCTATTCGGCTTTTCGTACAAGCGTCACCAAATATACGGGCCTCTGTTTCAACCAGGGGTCTTCGTATTGTAGCGCCTGAGTTTCGTAAGCCAGCCGTATCTGTAGCTAAGGCTGTTTACCAGCTAGTCGCAGACTACTCTCGACTACAACCGGTAATTGCCTATCAGAAGTTAGCGTCATCTGTTCATTTTCAAAACGTTGTTACAACCAACCTTGCTCTTAATCCCAACGCGCTTAATCGTTACTTGCGAGGCGATACGTTCATTATTAGTGACCTAGCCTATATCGATCTCGGTCGTTCAATCACTGACTCATTCGCCGTGTCTGATGAAGTGTATAGCGCAATTGGTAAGTCGCTTAGTGATACGGCAACGGTAACAGAAGTACTTAGCCACCAGCTTTCTTTCGCTAGAAACTTCTCGCACTCCGTCACGATGCTAGATGTACGACCGGATATAGAAGTAGGCATTAACCGCACTGAAACTTTGTCTACGAGCGATGCGGTGTCTAAGGAGTTTGGGAACACACCCGCTGACGCCGTCAATGTCAGCGACGCATCCTATTTAGCCCTGGGCCGGTCTGAGTCGGAAACAGTTACTGCCTCAGATGTTTTCACACGAGTGGTGACTTACAGCCGTGCGTTTACCGACGCTTTCTCCGTCGACGATAACGCTACGGTCGGCGGCGTCGAGAAAGAAACCCAAGGTGTTAAGACAAACATCGTGGCGATGTCTGAAGAGCACACTTACGCATTTAGCAAGGCCTCCTCCGATAGTTTTTCGGTTGTTGAGGTAACGGCTCGTAGCGTCGGCAAATCACTTACGGACAGTTTTGGTTTTACTGAAACGGTCTCAATTCAAAACGTATCTACCGCTAGCTCGGTACTAAACGCAGGCGCACTTAATACTGTGCCGTTTAACAATTAGGAGTAACCACAATGTTACATGACGCTTTAACTATGAAGGGCCACTTGGCCATCGCTATTAATGGCGAAGTAGTACAAGAGGTACCTAACTTGGTGGTCGACGCCGGTAAGGACTACGTCGCTAGCCGTATGGCAGGGACTTCTGAAAACGTTATGAGCCACATGGCGATAGGCACTTCGTCTACTGCCGCTGCTGCAGGCAACACTGCGTTAGGTAGTGAAGCAGACCGTAACGCTCTTACGTCGTCAACTGTGACGAATAACGAAGTTGCTTACGTAGCATCGTTTGGCGCGGGCGAAGGCACGGGTGCGCTTACAGAAGCGGGTCTATTCAACGCTTCATCAAGTGGCACCATGCTTTGCAGAACCGTTTTTTCAGTCGTAAACAAAGGTGCCTCAGACACAATGACGATTACTTGGACAGTAACTGTTTCCTAGTAGGCGATCATAAGAGGACTTTGGAATGGCGGTTAAGTTTAGTAACAACGCTGCGACAACATTGTCGTCGGCCATTACGGCTTCGGCTACTACCATTGCCGTTGCAGACGCGTCTGGTTTTCCAACTTTAAATTCAGGCGATCACACGTTTGTAACGATCGATTCTGACTCCAGCACTCCTACACGGGAAGTGGTCAGAGTCACCGCGATCAGTGGCAATAACCTAACCGTGACTCGTGGTCAGGACAACACTACCGCGTCTGCGTTCGACGCAGGCGTGAAGGTAGAACTGCGAATGACTGCTGCGCTGCTGAACAGCGTCTCTGATGAAGCGAGCACTACCGACTGGGCCGATGTGGCAAACAAACCCGATCCTACGGTCACTCTTAGCGGTGATGTATCAGGGGCCGGGACGCTCACTGATGTTGGTGATGTCACCATTACAACAACGGTAGCTGATAACAGCCACGCCCACACCATAGCAAACGTCACTGGTTTACAGACTGCTATTGCTAATTCTAGTAACTGGGATACGGCCTACAGCTGGGGAGATCATTCGTCTGAGGGATACCTCACAAGTTACACAGAAACCGATACCCTTGATTCCGTAACGGATCGCGGCGCTACGACCACAAACGCCATCAGCACGGGGGCGATTACCAGCAGTAGCACGGTGACGGTCTCAGGCGACATTACGGTAAACACATCTGCTTTTTTCGCGGACGCTTCATCTAGCCGGGTCGGTATTGGCAACGCATCCCCGAGCAACGCCCTCCACATCACGGACAGTAGCCCTACGATTCGCCTTGAGGACAGCGACGGGACTGGCGGGCAAGGTATTGCACAAATTCAAAATACCGCCAACGGAAACCTTCGGCTTATTGCGGACCCGAATAATGACGGAGCTTCTAGTTCCTCCATTGAGTTCGAGATCGATGGCGCAGAAATAGCAAGATTCCGTGGCACAGGCAGGCTAGGAATAAATACCCCATCACCTAGTTACCAGCTGGACGTACAGGGAGCTTCAGATCCGGCTATAAGAGTAATGAGCACTGGCACTACAAGCAGTGACGATGCCATTGTACGAATTCAAATCGGAGGCTCTTCTGCAAGGAGCTTGCTGTACTTTGGAGACACTGACTCCTCTGCCCCAGGACGGCTCAGATACGACCACAGCGACGACAGCCTAGAGATTTTTACGAATGGGGCTGAAGCGATACACATCACTTCTGCTCAAGACGTTGGTATAGGTGGGACACCCGCTTCAACCTACAGGCTCGACGTAATCGATTCAGGCGCTACGTTGGCTCGCATTCGATCAACGGCTGACAGCGATGTGTCCCAGTACTTTTATTCGGCAGGCACGACTGCGACCCACAACATCTACTTTGGGGATACTGGAAATACGGCAGCGGGGGGCATTCGTTACTACCATAACGGCGACAATCTTACGTTTACAGGTCGAGGCAGTGGCACTGAAATGGCGAGGTTTGACTCGTCAGGTCGCTTTGGAATAGGTACGACCGCGCCCGCCTACACGCTCGACGTAGCTTCCAGCCTCCACATACAGAACGACGGCAGCACCGGCTTCACACATAGCCGCCTCATTTTTGATTCTAACGGCTCTGTGCGCGGCGCTGGTTCGTTCATGCACAACCAAGTGAATTCCGTGGAATGGTTCGCAGGCAACCCGTACAACCAGGCTGATGCCTTCGCCATTACACGCAACGCGACTGCTACACATGCAGACGCAACTTCAAACGTAACGAACGCGCTGATGATTGTGCGCGACGATGGTCGGGTCGGCATTGGCACTAACGCGCCTAATCAGTTACTAGATGTTGAAGGGACCACAGACCCTTCTATAAGGGTAGCCTCGACAGGTACCGCGAGTAGTGACGACGCGATAATGCGTATCCAAATTGGAGGCACCAGCGCTTCAAGCTTCCTGTATTTCGGAGACAGCGATGACGGTGATGCAGGCCGCTTAAGATACAACCATAGCACCGACGAGCTAAGCGTAAACATAGCGGGCGTAGAAGAATTTCGTTTTGCTTCAGGAGGCACGTTTCATGCCGATGCAGACATCGTTGCTTACTCTACGACTGTCGCTTCGGATGCCGCTCTCAAATACAACATAGAACCAGTAGAAAACGCTTTGGATAAGCTTAATTCCCTAGACGGAGTAACTTTCCAATGGCGCAGAGACGATAAGGCTTCAGCGGGCGTGATTGCCCAGGACGTAGAAAAAGTAATGCCCTCTGCTGTTAAAGAAGTAGAGTCCCTGAATGGAGGCTCTACCCACAAAGCAGTCGATTACAATCAGATCATCGCTCTCCTAATAGAAGCAGTGAAAGATCAGCAAGCTCAAATAGATGAGCTTAAACAGGGACGGTAATGGCTACGTGGTTCGTAGATTTCGACGACGTATCAGACTGGACAGACTACTTTACGTCTCGCCGCTCCACGGCCCACACTGTTGAACTTGTCACGGACGATGGTCAGACTACTTTGCACGTGCTTCACGGCACTTCTGACACCTCATTTAAACCGTGCTTTTTTTCGTTTGACGACGCAGGCTCTAGTGTTGGCGACTTTGAAATCGCTTGCTTAATTAAACCTGTACATAGTTCATACAACACAAAAACCACCACTTTTTCGCATAACGCTATCGCTGGAAGGTGGGACTCCTCCGCTAATCGTTCTATAGCTTATAACCTTGCCATACCGGAGACATCAGGATCGTCAGGGGCAAATATAAAGAAAGACAGAAACCTTACTAGTAATGCCAACGGTTCCACTACTTGGAATAACCCTGAGGTTTCTGGCGTGGACCATTTGGACTATCTATGGATGCGATTACGGGCAGTAGATAGCGGGTCAAACGTAAATGTATACAACAAGCTGTGGCAGGCGGATGAGTCAGAACCGGCTTCTTGGACTCGCAGCTATGAAGGTACTCTGAGCGAGATAAACGCCTACAACAACACCACCGGTTATATGGGGTTTGGCGGACGAGGCAACACAGCCGAGTACTACATTAAGAAGATAGGCTTTGCCTCTGCTGGCGATACTGCTCCAACAAGTGCGGCAGCGACAACTACTCAATACTCCGTAAGTTCCGGTGAGATTAGCCTCGGAGGCGTCCAAACATTTTTTGCAGACTCTGGCTCGCTAGCCTTGGGCGATCTTTACCGAGGTGGGGGAATAGTCCCCGACATTACAGAGAACTCATCGGTGCCAGCGAGCGGAGAGATTTCTTTATCAGATATGTATGGCGTGTATAAAAACACATAAGGATGGAATGAAATGGCAGTTTGGACTATACAAACAATGGAACGCAGCTTACCAGACGGTGGTGTTACTACAGCCCATTGGCATGCTGCAGAATCGGAAACAGTAGGTGACGTTGAGTATATTTCCTACAGGTATGGAACCTGTAGTTTCACCCCCGATCCCGATGCTGAAGACTTTATACCCTATGATGATTTAACAGAAGCTACGGTTCTTGACTGGGTCTATGCGCATCAGGGTATAGATAAAGACGCTCTTGAAACAGCGCTCGCTGCAGATATTGCAGAACAAAAAACTCCGACAAAAAGCGATGGTGTTCCTTGGTAGGTAAAGGTGAAACGACTATTAGCTTTACTGCTGCTAACTCCAAGCCTTGCTTTGGCGCAGGAGCGAATAGACATAGAACCGGGAGTAGACCCGCGAGTAGACATTGAAGGAGACCTCAATACGAGCAACTCCAATAATGGGAATGTCGAGAACAACTACAACGGGGCTGGCAGCGGTCGATCTTTGCCAGCCAATAGCGCGATTAGTCCAAGCCTGATTAGCTCAGGCCAGCAGTCGTGTTTAAGGTCGGTAACAGGTGGATTTCAGATGGTCGGTTTTGGCTTGTCATCTGGTAAATACCTGCAAGACCCAGAATGTAATCGAAGGCTTAACGCGATTACGTTATCGAACATGGGTATGAAAGTGGCTAGCGTCAGTCTGATGTGCCAGAACGCCCAGGTGTGGAGAGCAATGTTTATGTCTGCTACGCCATGTCCAATCGTTAAAGGAGGACGGTTGATGGTGGGCAAGAGCGCCCTGCTAGAGATCAAGTCGAATCCCAAAATGTGGATACCCGACTTTGAAGATGATAAAGAATTTTATAATCAGCTGTTAGCTGGGGGTAACGACAATGCTGCGCAAGACACTGATGAGTCTATCTCTGATCGCTTCCGCTCAACTAAACGCGAACGAGCTGGACAACCTAGTCAATAGCTCACAGGCGATCCGCGACACATTTAAATACGGCATCCAAGCCATCGGCGGCATGGCTAACTATGCACGCCTTGGCGGCATCGCCAACACAGGCATAGTCGATCCTGGGCTTATTGAGAAGTTTAAACAGGATGCATACAACCAAGCGGTTCTAGATTTTAGAAGCGCGACCTATACGTTCGATCCTAACGCCGACCAGTACTTCGAGGAACAGAGCCAGCAGGCCATGGACACCCTTAGTGACACGATCGATGCGTATGTCGATGCTGCTACAGCCGTCATAGCGGTTACAACCGTAAATGAAATGGCCCAGGACGCCCAACAAGCGCCGGATAGTCGCGAAGCGATGGCGCTACAAGAATATGTAGACGCCAACGACGTACTACTAGATGACGCTGAGGTAGAAGACTACAACACCGCGCTACAAGCGGTAGAAGCAGCCGCACAGACTGCCGCCGCATATATGGCGGTTGCCAACGACGCGACGTTGCTTGATTCAGCGGACGACGCTGCGTACGACATGCGCGTGACCTATCAAGAATCGCAGACGTCGTACTTCGACGCTTCTACCGGGGTGCTGACCGTTGAATGGGAAGGCCAAAGCCAAGCCGTGATGCTCAATATGGATGGCTACTTTAAGGCAGACGTTGACGTTATTGACGAAGGCTCGAAGAGCTTGTTTTTTACCACTAGCCCCGAAGGCGGCTGCTGGTTTATCGAAGACCAAACAGAGAAAGAGGCATGCATGTATGGCCCTTGAAGATATTGAAGTAAATGTCGGCGGTACGAGCATAAAGGGCGTCTGGATTGCCATCGTCCTAACGTTCGGCTCGACCATCGGCGGTGGGATCTGGGCGGCGTCTCAGTTTTTTGCACAACTTAATGAGCAGAGCGAAGCCGTTGTTGCGGCCACATCCCAAGCAGAAGCGCTTGCTGCACGCTTTGACGACCTGCGTGAAACCAACACCGTTCGCCTACAGGAGATGGATAAGAAGCTGGCAGGTATGAAGCAGGCCATGAACGCGGCAGACGTCGAGAATTTGCAAGGTAAGTTGTCGGAATTAGGCGCTAATCTTGTACAGATCATGGACGCTCAAAAAGAACTGCTCGACATACGTGATCGGATCGCGGCAGTAGAGAAAACGTCGAGCGAGTCAGAGCTAAAGGTACAGGCAAAACTAGAGTCCCTGAAGACGTTAGATCAACGGCTTAAGAACTTTGAGCGGGACATGGATGACCTGTGGATGGCGATAGACGCCACCAACCCGCTGGGCAACTAGATGTTGCAAAAATTAGCACAACTAATAAAATATCAGGGACGTTAGTATCTCCTAAAGGACTTAGCATGGGCGACCAACTCACGATCGACGATCAGGGATATGAGATAGACGATCTATCTAACGAGGTGAAGGAATTGTTGTCACTGCACGCCAAAGCACAAGAAATGATGCAAGAGGCAAGACGTCAAGCCGTTATCCACGAGCTTGCGGTGGCAAACCTCGCGAACATGATTGCGAGCCGTGTCAAATCAGAAGAGTCAGAAAGATCGAACGAGACCGATGGCTGATAGGAGCGGCTTGTCGCAAGACCGCTACTGGGAAGCCATCAACAGAATTGCGACCCACGAAGCTATGTGCGAAGAGCGCTCCAAGACGATTTTTAATCGTCTCGATAAGATCGACGAAAGCTTAGCTCTTGTAAGTAAGCGCATGTTCAGCCTCGGCGTAATGCTTATAGGCGGTATGGCAGGGCTATTAGTTACCTTGCTTATGAAATAGTGAGGCCATATGGCTTATTTTAAGCGTACAACTTTTAGCGGCCTTGCCCCTGGAGTTTCTCCGCGACTGGTATCAGATGAGTTTGCTCAAGTAGCAGAAAACATCGACTTCGAGTCGGGTCGCTTGACGCCGACTACCGACAATCAAAGCACCCATACCCTACAGAACACAACTCGTCGTTCTATTTTTTACTACCGCGACACCAATTGGCTCGAATGGGCCGATGACTACGTTAAAGCAGTCTCAGGCCCAATACCCGGCGACGCAATTGATCGACTGTACTGGACCGGCGAAGACTACCCTCGCATGGGCACTGTCTCTACGATTGTCAGCGGCTCTTCTGGATACCCAGCGGCTTCTTATCGACTAGGCGTGCCTGCACCGGCAAACGCTCCGACTATTTCAAAATCAGGTACCGCTGACGATACGCAGACACCGGACGACGTAGCGTACGTTTATACATTCGTGACTGCGTATGGTGAGGAAGGACCGCCAAGCCCGGCAAGTAACGTGCTGGAGCGTACTGATACAGAGTCGGTAACTGTCCCGCTGTCGTCTAGCGACCATCCCTCGGGCAACTACAACTTCGGCTCAGGGGCTTTAAAGCGGATTTACAGATCAAACACCGGCAGCACTAACACTACCTTCCAGTTTCTAGCAGAAGTGGCGTTTACGACTACATCTTACACTGACACGACGGCCTCTACTGGCTTGGGAGAGGTGCTTCCTAGTGAAACATGGATTGGTCCGCCGGATGATGACTCATCGACATACCCTGATGGGCCACTTGCTGGCCTTATTGCTGTTGCTAACGGCGTTTTCGCTGGTTTTACTGGTAAACGTTTCTGTCTTAGCGAGCCTTTTCTACCTCATGCGTGGCCTATCTCATATCGTATAACGCTTGAAGAAGACATTGTCGCCATCGGCGCGATTTCAAATGGCGTTATCTGCTTAACAGACGGCACGCCTTACTTCGTAACGGGCGTGGACCCTAGTGCGATGACCGCGATTCGTGTTGATCTGGCGCAAGCCTGCGTCAACAAGCACAGCGTCGTCGATATGGGCGAGTACCTTTTATACGCAGGGCCGGACGGGCTGTGCGCTGTTAGTGGCAGCGAAGGTCGAGTCGTAACAGAAGGGCTCGTTTCCACCAAGCAATGGAACGACGATTTTAACCCGACGACCTACCGGGCGTTTAGGCACGAAAACACGTACGTCGCTTTTTGGAGCGGCGGCGGGTTTGTCTACGATCCGCGAGGCGGAGCAGCCACGCTGTCTAATATTTCGTACACCGGGGAAGTACGCGGCGGCTACATGAACCCGAAAGATGGCGAGCTTTACGTCATTATCGGTAATGCCATTATGAAGTACCGAGGCGGCACAACGAATCGTACGCTTACGTGGAAGTCAAAACAGTTCGTTGCGCCAGCCCCTATTAGTATGGGGTGGGTTTCTGTTCACGCTCAAGCTTACCCGATCACAGTAAGCGTCTGGGCTGACGGCACATTAATCGCTGAGTACAGCTTGTCAGAGTCTTCTGGTGTTTATACGCAGACTGTTACAACTCCCAGCGGTGCTTCTACAGGCACTTTGCGTGAGCCGATTATGCGTCTTCCATCAGCAATCGCCCAGGTGTGGGAGGTGCAAGTCTCTGGCGCTGTCGAAATTGACGAAGTTTGTCTCGCTCAAAGCATGGATGAGATTCAGGCTACATGAGCGGCAGGACAGTTCGCACCGTCAAACCTACAAAGGTACCCGGCCTACCGGCGATACCAGCGGACGCGTCCCCCGGTTTTCGTAGGTACCTTGAAGCGTTATCTGAAGCTTTAGAGATAAGGCTCGGGCGTCGAGGAGATGTACGCGATCGGGCGGTTACCTTGCGTGAGCTTATTGAGACGGGCCTCGCCGTAGATCTTGAAGATGTTCCGTTCGATCCAAACAATCCTAGTGGTGGCATCGGCAACCCAAATAGCGGGAGCGGAGGCAACAGAACAATAGAAAGGCCTACCCAACCTACTGGGTTTAGTGCGACTGGTGGGTACGAACTCATAAGCTTGTTCTGGACCGTGCCGAGTTACCGTGGGCATTCTTTAACAGAAATATGGCGATACGACTCTGACATTATCGGTGACGCTATTCTTATTGGCGTTTCGTCAGGACGCTCGTTTGTCGACCCGGTTGGAGAGGACGCTAGTTACTACTACTGGATTCGCCACGTTAATGTTAATGGCGTTGCAGGTAACTATAACTCCGCGAATGGCACGCTCGCAGAGACTGCGGAAAACGTAACTCTAATGCTAGACATACTAGCAGGGGCTATAACCAGCAGTGAGTTGGCTACGTCTTTGGCGACGCCAATCGGAAATCTGCCTGCTGATACATCCGCTTCAATAGCTAATTTGCAAAGTCAGATAAACACGCTGTCTACTGTTGCTACCTGGGCATCTGGTACTAGCTACTCGACAAACGACTTGGTGACGTTTAACGGAAATTTGTATGAAGCCCTGCAAGCACACACGGCATCAAGTTCGAACCAACCTAGCGGCACCACGAGCAGTAACAGCTATTGGACATACGTTGGGGCATACACTTCGCTTGCTGCTGCTGTTGCAGGGAATACGTCTGATATTACAGATATCAATTATCTGTCTGCGAGTAGTGGATCAGCCGCTGCACAGAAGATCGCTGATCTAGATTCAACGGTAAACGATCCATCTACGGGTGTTAGTGCCAACGCATCGGCGATAAGCGGCTTAACCACGCGGGTTACAAATACTGAAAACGCTACGACCACAAATAGCTCAGACATAACGTCGCTAGAAAATACGGTAAATGATGGAGCCACGGGTGTTAATGCTACTGCAACAGCAGTAAGTGGGCTGACCACACGGGTTACGGCTACTGAAAACGCCACGACTGCAAATAGCGCGGATATCACCGCTCTTGAAAACACCGTTAACGACAGTTCGACCGGTGTTACGGCGACAGCGACGGCTTTAAGTTCATTAACAACTCGCGTCACAAACACTGAAAACGCTACGACCGCAAACAGCTCGGATATCACTGCTCTTGAAAACACCGTTAACGACAGTTCGACTGGTGTTAATGCAACAGCTAGTGCCTTGTCGAGCTTAACAACTACGGTAACTAATCAGGGTAATGAGATTACTGCCGCAGTAAGTGACATCACTACGTTAAACACGACGGTCGGAAATAACAGCACATCGATTCAAACTAACGCGACGTCGATTAACGGGTTGCACGGACAGTACACGGTCAAAATCGATACTAACGGGCATGTCTCAGGCTTTGGTTTAGCGAACACCACAGTTAGTGGAACACCAACCAGCGCGTTTATCGTCAGAGCCGATAAGTTTGCTGTTATCGATCCAGCCGATACGGGCAACAATCTTACGAACTCACCGTCTACTGACATCGTTCCTTTTATTATCGACAGCGGTAATACGTATTTGCGGTCTGCGATGATACAAGACGCGAGCATTACCAACGCTAAGATTGGTAACGCTGCGGTTGATAACGCGAAGATCGCAAACTTAGACGCAAGTAAGGTTAATGCTGGAACACTAAGCACCTCTCGCCTCGATATCGATAACGTAACGCTTACCGCTAACGAAGATGGTGCTCTTGCGGTAGACGCAATTAACGCTAACCAGATTACAGCCGGTAGTATCAGTGCAACAGTTATGTCCGGCACAACTGTTTACGCTAATAGACTAACTGGCGACGTAAACAAGTTCCTTACGTTTCGGACTACCGAGAGCACTTCGTTTGCTGGCACTGAAACTCAGCTATACGAGGCGGAGCTAGGCGCAACTTCACACTTAACAGACGGGCATAAAGTATTTTGTTCTGTTACAGGCTGGTATGACTGCCGTGCTGACAGGGTGTACCGGGTACGTATGTACATGCGGAACACAACTACCCAGTCGGGTACAACTTTAGGAACTCCTACTTCAGCTAGCCCAGGTTCTACAGGGTTCGTTACCATACCGCCGTCTGTTACGTATAGCGGCGACTTAACTGACACCATAAGCGTAGGAACAACTTTAACGGCTACGGGTAAATCGCATACCGTTTCGCTCGTTCTCTATAGCTCAAATACAACTACCGCTTTTTATACTATAGGGACAGGCTCTGCGTTTACTACCTCAGACTCGTTAAGTACCGGGTTTGGCACCTCGTACCAATTGGTTGGTGAGTCAAGATTTAAAGCCCGTACGAATATTGCAGCTGCCTTTTCTATTTCGGGTGGCATGGCTATCCCAACAACGTCCTCTGTTTACGTGAGGGTAACTATACAAAGGTATGCGTCTGGTGGTTCTTCGCCAGACTCGGGTACTGCATTAGATTACCTTGGCGAATTAGCTGGCGTAATAATGGGAGTTAGGTGATGTACGTCAAATGGGAAAACGATCAGATAGTCCTTGGCCCGCAGAGTGAGCAAGGTGACGGTGATGGGTGGTACCCATACATAACGGTCGGCGAAAAGACCTCGACCAGGGACACAGTGCGGACTGTCTTACATGAAGGTTGGCTTGTAGTAACTAGCATTGAAAACGTAGAGCCGACCTATGATGTGCTTCGTGAGTATGGGGCACTTGAAGAGCAGCTAGATAAGCTATTTCACGACATAGACAACGGCGTTTTGGATAAAACAGGACAGTTTTATACCTTTATCAAAGGCGTCAAAGACGCGCATCCTAAACCTGAGAACTAAGGATTAGTCATGGCTAAGCCAAGGGACTACAAAAAAGAATACGCTACGTTTCATAGCAAGACTGCGGAGAAGAAACGTCGAGCAGGCAGAAATGCGGCTCGCCGTAAGATGGCGGCAGCGGGTAAGGTTGCCAAAGGCGACGGCAAAGACGTCCACCATAAGGACCGCAACACCAAGAACAACAAGCGTAGCAACTTGTCTATTACGAGCCGTAGAAAGAACCGGGGCGCACTTCGGGTAAAGAAAAAGTAACTGCGTCTTTGACGCACTCGAAGTAGAAATACCTAGAAATAAAGCGTATTTACTACACGACAGAATAGTACTAACTCGTTGATTCTATTAAAAACGAGAAGGTTTACGGAGAGAATCCCTCCCTCTCCGCCATGTTGTAAACGCTTGATTTAACTGGCCGATTTAGTAAGTATCAGTGGCTTGACGCACTGAGGACGCACTTTGGCCAGTATAAGAGAGCGGAACGGCA
>Ga0208794_1000321_pt1 | contig 34932 bp, 30 predicted proteins | sample 32_taG_FD_184106 | JGI IMG/M metagenome (GOLD analysis project Ga0208794, IMG submission 184106) | Marine viral communities from the Gulf of Mexico - 32_GoM_OMZ_CsCl metaG (SPAdes) (version 2) | ecosystem: Environmental > Aquatic > Marine > Oceanic | place: Atlantic Ocean: Gulf of Mexico... | reverse complement strand
CGCCCGCCATCGCCACAGCCCCGTCAATCACTTGGTCAGCCAGCACAATCCGGGCATTGGTCAAGATGGTTTCGTCCGGTCCGATCGCGTTCATGTCAGTCTTTCTCCTGGTGCGCCTCCCCTAGTTTCGTTCTGTGACAGTTGAGCGACGTTCGAGGGCCTAGCGAACAGAAGGTGAGAGTTGCGGTGGTCGAGCCGTCCCCCTGACTATGTTCCAGGGCTTCCGGCCTTGCCTATTCCTCGCGCAGCCACACCCTCATCGGCCCGGCCTCCCTGTTGGCCCAGAGATAGTAGGGAATGGCTGTCATCACTGTGGGAGACACCGCTGGCGGCGTGGTCCGGTACAAATCCAGTCCCCAGTCATCAGCTCCGATCGTTCCGGCAGGAGCGGTAAGCGTGACGATACCGCCGAACAGATCGTCCCGGCTTGTCTCGGAGATGTCTGCATCCCGCGACAGCAACAGGTCCGGCACCGGCGTCTGGTTGTCCACCTGCTCGGCACAATAGACCAGCGGCCCGCGCGCCAACGCAACGCGGTGCCGGTCCACTTTCACCTTGGGATTGGCATAGATGCGGCGCGGGATCATGGGCAGGTCCAGCTCGACCACATCGCCTTCCAGCCAGTCCCGCCCGATCACCAGGTAGCCGTTCTGTGTCAGGCCCGGCACGTCGAGCGGGTTGCCATTGAGCAAGGCAACGGCATCGTCCGCCCAATGCGGGATCCTGAGCTTGAGCGCAAACACACCATGCCCGTCTGGGTGCACGGAAATCTTGATCTTGCCGGACCAGGGATAGTTCGACTGTTCCTCGATCCGGATGCGGCGTCCATCAAGGGCCAGTTCGGCGCTGTTGCCACCATATAGATTGACGGCAATGGCCCCCGGACCGACCGAATAGAAATATCCCCCCACCGAGGCCACCAGACGGGAGACATTCATCGTGCAGCAGGGGCAGGGGTGCCACGGCCAGCGGCGGTGGCTGCCATCGCTTTCCAGCTTGTTCTCATAAAAATAGAGCTCCCCGTCACGGCTGAGGCCGGAGAGCACGCCATTGTACAGTGCCAGTTCCATCAACTCGGCATATTGCCCGTCCAGGTCGAGGTTCAGCATGCGCTGGGCCCAGAACACGAAGGCGATGGAGGCGCAGGTTTCGCAATAGGCCGTGTCGTTGGGCAGGTCGTAGTCGGTGGTGAAGCCTTCATTGGTGGACGAGGGTCCGAAGCCGCCGGTCACATACATGCGGGTGGTGGTGACGTCCTTCCACAACACCTCGCAGGCATGGCGCAGGCTGTCATCGTCCAGTTCGGCTGCAAGATCGGCCATCGCGCTATACATATACATGGCCCGCACGGCGTGGCCGACCACCTTGTCCTGATCGCGGACCGGCTTGTGGGACTGCGAATACTGGTGATTCCCACTGTCGTAGAAGTGGAAATGTTTCGGATCATCGCCGCGGGCCACGGCTTCCTCGTCGAAATAATGCGGTTCCTGCCCGCGCTGGTCGATGAAGTAAGCAGCCAGATCGAGCTGTTTGCGCTCCCCAGTCAGCCGATAGAGCTTGACCAGCGCCAGTTCGATTTCCTGGTGGCCGCAATAGCCTTGCTTCTGTCCCGGACCGGTGCCGAACACGGTGCGGATATGGTCCAGGAAGCGCTCCATGACGCCCAGCAGCTTGCGCCGTCCGGTGGCCTGATAATAGGCGATCGCGCCTTCAAGCAGGTGACCGGCATTATAGAGCTCGTGCCGATCGCGCAGATTGGTCCAGCGCTTGCCGATTTCGTGCCCCTGGTACCAGAGGTTGAGATAGCCGTCCGGCATTTGCGCGGCCGCCAGCTTGTCCACGATCCCATCGACTTTCGCCTCCAGGTCCGGGTCGCGGCGATGGCGCAGCGCATAGCCCGCGGCCTCGATCCACTTGCCGATATCGCTGTCCCAGAACACCTGGTGAGTATGGCCATCAGGCCCTCCCATGCGCGGAATTCGCAGCGGCGGAGGCGGGTCCTTGAGCTCAAGGGACTCGAGAATGCCGCTGTCGTCCAGCTTTTGATATTGGCTCGGGACGGTACGAGTGAGGACGGTCTCCAGGCGCTCCGACCAGAACGGACCAGACAGGTTCACATGGGTAAAGTCGACGGGGTTAAAGCGGCGCATGAAAGTGTCTCCTCCAGCCGTTGGGGCTTTGTTTGGCGGTGCAGTGCCAGACCGCGCGCTTCAGCTCGGCGCCGGCATGTCGCTGTCGCCTTCCACCAGTTCAAGCGGCACGATCTTTTTGACCACTCCCAGCGGGTAGTGGGCGGCATAGGCCGGCATCGTGGCCAGCAGCGCTTCGGCAAGCGAAATGCCCAGATCGCGCAGGGACAGGCGGAAACTGGTGAGCTTGGGCACAAGAAAATGCGTCTGCGGGCTGTCCCGGCTGATAACGGCAAACTTCCGCCCTGGTGGCAGACCGACCTGATTGAGCCCGTTGTAGAAGCCCAGCGTCATCAGTTCATTGGTCAGGATGAATGCGGTGGGTCGCTTGTCCGGTGGCATCGCCGCGATGGCATGGGCAATCTCATGGCCGCCGCGCTCATTGGGGTGGGCGCGAAACACCAGGTCCGGGTCAAAGGCGATCCCCCGTTGCTCCAGTGCATTTCGGTAGGCGTCGATGAAGACATAACCCAGATTGGTGTCATCGAGCGGGGCATAGACGCCGATTCGGCGGTGCCCTTTGCCGACCAGTCGTTCCACACCCACTTCCGCCATGCCTTCGAAGTCCAGATCCAGCCAGGGGTGCCCCGCATCGGTCAGCGACCGGCCCAGGGCAATAAAGGGTATCTTGCGGTCCGCCAGATAGTCGATGCGATGGTCCTGGCGCTTGGTAGCCGAAATGATCAGCGCGTCGGCAAAACCCCTGGCCACCACGCGCTGCATATAGGCGTCGGGATCTTCCTCCGACGAACAGAGCAGGGCGACAAGGTCCAGCTGGTGGCGCGCAAAGACCGCCTGGACACCGTCGAACACGCTCATGAAAAACACATCGCCCTCGCCGGTGATCTCAGAGCCCGTTTGCATCATGAAGCCGACAACCCCGGTGGCGCCACTGCGCAGGGCCCGGCCGGCCTGGTTTGGCACGTAGCCCATGGCATTGGCGGCTTCCAGCACACGAATCCGAGTCTGTTCGTTCACGTCCGGCTTGCCATTCAGGGCACGAGAAACCGTGCCGATCGACAGGTTGAGACGCTGCGCTAACTCTCTGATGCCAGTCATTCTTTGTGTTTTCGCCCCCTGTCCCGACATCGTTCCAAAAACGTTTACGAATTGTTGTTGACAGCGGAAAGCCTCCGAATATAACGTCGTAAACGTTTACGGGACTTCCTGCCCTGGTACTGCACAAGATGGCAAGGGCGGGACAAAGTCCAGAGGGAGGACGTCTTGGTCTATTCTGCGGTGCTCGCCGGATGCGGCGGCATGTCCAAGGGCTGGCTGACCGCCTTGTCCGAGCATCCGCTGCTCAAGGGCAGGGTACGGATCGTCGGGCTGGTCGACCTCGACCGGTCGAACGCCGAGCGGCGCGCCGCGGAGTTCGATTTGGGCGATATCGCCATAGGCACCGATCTCGAAACCGTTCTGGCCCAGACCAAGCCCGATCTGCTGTTCGATGTGGTCGTGCCGTCGGCCCGCGCCGCTTTGGTGCGCACCGGGCTGAGCTACGGTTGCCACGTCCTGACCGAAAAGCCGATGGCCACCAGCATTGCCGACGCCCGGGCCATGATCGTTCAGGCTGAGGCCGCCGGGCGGCTGCACGCCGTGGTCCAGAACCGGCGTTTCATCGCCGGCGTCCGGCGCATCCGGCAAGTGATCGAGAGCGGCGCGCTGGGGGAAATCACAAGCCTCAATTGCGACTTCTTCATCGGCGCCCATTTCGGCGGCTTCCGCGAGGACATGGACAATGTCCTGCTGCTCGACATGGCCATACACACCCTGGATGCTGCCCGGTTCATGGCCGGCAAGGCGCCCCGTGCGGTCTACTGCCTGGAAACCAATCCGCGCGGCTCCTGGTATCGGCATGGCGCCGCCGCCAATGCGATCTTCGAGTTCGAAGACGATGTCGTCTTCAACTATCGCGGGTCATGGTGTGCTGAAGGGGCCAATACCAGCTGGGAGAGCGCCTGGCGCATCATCGGCACCAAGGGCACTTTGCTCTGGGATGGCGAAGAGAACTTCCAGGCACGGGCTGTGGCTGGCGATACGGGCTTTTTCCGTGCCCTCAAGGACGTGGAAGTGCCGACGCTGGTCAGCGATGAACAGACCCACGGCCATGCCAGCGTCATCGCCGATTTCCTGTCGGCCATCGAAACCGGGCAGACGCCGGAAACAGCCGGCAGCGACAATATCAACAGCCTCGCCATGGTGCTTGCCGCGATCGAAAGCGCGCGGACCGGGCAGCGCGTATCCATTCAGGTTTGAGGAATTTTCAGAAGTGAGCGATCCAGCAAAATCCATTCGCATCGGCACCATGGTTTCCGCATCGGCCGGCAAGGCCGCCGAGCGCATCGGCGAAATCGCCGACCTGGGCTTTGAGAGCTTTGAGCCCTTCTTCTGGCAGACCACCAACGGCCAGGACATTGCCGAGCTGGGCAAACGCTGCCGGGATGCGATCGGAGATCGCGACATCACCATGTCCACCATCGGCATGTTCGGCAATCCGCTGGAAGACGAGGAAATGGATCGCCAGACCCTGCAGGGCTGGAAGGATTGTATCGACAATGCCCACCATTTCGGCGCCACCTGCGTTGCCGGTTTCACCGGACGCATCCGCAACAAGCCCCTGACCGACAGCCTGCCAAAGTACAGGCAAGTCTGGTCTGAACTGGCCAAGCGCGCCGCCGACAAGGGTGTGAAGATCGCCTTTGAGAACTGCGCCATGGACGGCAACTGGCAGACGGGTGACTGGAACATCGCCCACAATCCCGACGCCTGGGAACTGATGTTCAACGAGACCCCGGACGACAATATCGGGCTCGAATGGGAACCCTGCCACCAGATGGTCTATCTGATCGACCCGCCGCCGCAGATCCGCAAATGGGCGCCCAAGATTTTCCACGTGCACGGCAAGGACGCCACTATCCGTTGGGACGTGATCCGCGAGCACGGCATCTTTGGCAAGCACCCCTTCGTCTTCATGCGCACGCCGGGTTTCGGCGACAGCAATTGGACGGACATTATTTCTGAGCTGCGCCTGGCCGGCTGGTCCGGTTCCATCGACATCGAAGGCTGGCACGACCCGGTCTATCGCGATGCCTTGGAAATGACCGGGCAGGTGCGTGCGCTCAATCACCTGAAAGAGTGTCGCGGCGGCGAGTTCGTCGACAACCGCGAGTGACTGGTTTCTCTGCCTCGCTCGGAGGAGAGCGGGGCAGGGATGCGAACGGCGGGCGATGGGCCCGCCATCAATGGGAGGAGAGAACCATGACTATCCGTTTCGGCCTGTTGGGCGCCGTTGCCCTGGCCACCACTTCGCTGCTGTCTCTGGGCTCGGCCATGGCGCAGGACGAGGTGACCATCACCATCTGGTCGCTCGACGACGCCAATCAGCCCGCGCTGAACCTTGCCCGCGAGTTCGACGAGCTGGAACCGGGCATCAAGGTGGAATATCGCGAAATCCAGTTCGACGACGTGGTCAGCGAGGCCATGCGCGCCTTTGCCACCGGCCAGGCGCCTGACATCATCGCCGTCGACAATCCCGAACATGCCCTGTTCGCAGCACGCGGCGCCTTCCTCGATATCACCGACAGGGTTGCCAATTCCGACGTCATTGATCCGGCCAACTACTTCCCCGGTCCGCTGAACTCCGTCACCTGGGATGGCAAGCTTTACGGCGTGCCCAAGGCCACCAACACGATCGCGCTCTATTACAACAAGGATCTCTACGCCAAGGCCGGCATCACCGAACCACCCAAGACCTGGGATGAGCTCGTTGAGGTCTCGCGCCAGCTCAATGATCCGGCCAACAATGTGTATGGCCTGGCCTTCTCGGCCAAGGCCAGTGAAGAGGGCACCTTCCAGTTCCTGCCCTGGGCCCAGATGGGCGGCGGAGGCTATGACAACATCAACGCCCCTGGCGCGGTGAAGGCTCTCGAGGTCTGGAAGACCATCATGGATGAGAAACTGGCCTCTCCCGATACGCTGACGCGCGGCCAATGGGATTCCACGGGCACGTTCAACTCGGGCAATGCCGCACAGGTAATATCCGGTCCCTGGGAACTCAACCGCATGCTTGAGGAAGCCCAGTTCGACTGGGGCGTGGCCTTGCTGCCCACCGAGACCGAAGGTGGCGCCCGCTCCTCGGCTATGGGCGACTTCAACTGGGCCATCTTCGCCTCGACCCAGCACCCCGACGAGGCTTTCAAGGCTCTTGAATACTTCGCCAGCCAGGATGATCGCCTGTTCCCTGAATTCGGTCAGTTGCCCGCGCGTTCTGACGTGGAAATACCCGAGACCGGCGTCGCGCTCAAAGATGCTGCCCTCCAGGTCTTCCTCGAGCAGCTGCAATACGCCCAGGCGCGCGGTCCGCACCCCGAATGGCCCAAAATCTCCAAGGCCATTCAGGATGCTATCCAGCAAGCCCTGACCGGCCAGGCGACACCGCAAGCTGCACTCGACCAGGCTGCCGCCACTATTGACGGTATCCTGGGGCAGTAAACTCCTCCCGACCACTGGCTGCCCGGGCAACCGGGCAGCATCTTCTTGCTCTTCCAAGGGGAGGATGCGTTGAACCGACTGCTATCCAGCCTGCGCGACGGCAAAGGTTTCGACATCGTGCTCGTTGCGGTGCCGCTTTTGTTCCTGATTGCGCTTTCCGGCCTGCCACTCATCTACAACGTGGTGATGAGTTTCCAGGAAGTCGACATGTTCAGTCTGGGCACGTTTGCACGCCCCTGGGTCGGCTTCAAGAACTACGTCGCCGTGTTTAGTGCTCCCGAGACCTGGCCGATCTTGCGCAATACGGCCGTGTTTGTGGTCTGTTCGATAGCCGGACAATTCGTCCTGGGCTTTGGGCTGGCTTTATTCTTCACGCAGAATTTTCCCGGTGCATCCTATATCCGCGGGCTTTTCCTGGCCTCCTGGGTCATGCCGGGGCTGGTGGTGGGCGCCATTTGGAACTGGATCCTTGCGGGCGATTTCGGCGTCCTCAACTACGTGCTGAAGTCGATTGGCATCATCTCCGACAACATCTTCTGGCGGTCAGATACCAATTGGTCGCTCTGGGCCGTGATCATTGCCAATATCTGGCTTGGCACAGCCTTCAATATGATCCTGCTTGCCGTGGGTCTGGCCGGTATTCCCCGCGATCTCTATGAGGCCGCCCAGCTTGACGGTGCCAATGGCTGGCAGCGCTTCTGGACGATCACCCTGCCGATGATGCGCGCTACGATCGGTGCGGTGATCTCACTTGGGCTGATTTTCACCTTGCAGCAGTTCGACCTCTTTGCCGCGATCACATCGGGCGGCCCGGCCAATTCCTCCAATGTTGCCCAGTACTGGGCGTGGGAGCAGTCCTTCCGACAATATGACTTCGCCAAGGGCTCAACGATTTCCGTGGTCATGATTGCAGTGGTGATGATCGCTTCCGTCATTTATGTGCGCTCAACCCGTCACGAGGTGCGGGGATGAACCAGACCTGGACCCAACGCCTGCTTCTGCTCGTGGCCCTGTTGCTGGCCGCTCTCTATCTGTTTCCGCTCTATTGGATGTATGTCACCAGCCTCAAGACGGGGTCGGAGATTTTTGCCACGCCCCCAGGCCTTGCGCCTTCCAATCCACAATGGGGCGTCTTCGGCTATGTCTGGGAATTGCGGGGCATGGGCCGTTTTCTCTGGAATTCGGTGGTCATCGCGTCCGGAACTATGGTGCTGACGGCCGTCTTGGGAACTGGATGCGCCTATGTGCTGGCGCGCTACCGCAACTTTTGGATCGATGTGGCTTTGTTCCTGGTGCTCATGCTGCAGGTACTGCCGGCCTCTTTGATGATCACGCCCATCTTTGTGGGTTTTGCTCAACTGGGCTTGCTCAACCATCCGCAATTGGCAGTGGTGCTGGCCATTACCGCCAAGGCCATGCCGTTTTTCGTGGTTCTCGTCCGGGCCAGCTTTATGAGTGTGCCCACTGAACTCGAAGAGGCTGCCTTGGTCGACGGCAATTCGCGGGCAGGGGCCTTCTGGTCCATCGTCCTGCCGCTGGCCCGCAATGGCATTCTGGTCTCGGCCATCCTGATCTTCATGCAGGCCTTCGGCGAGTTCGTCTATTCCAAGTCGATGATTCCGGCCGTCGAATTGCAGCCGGCTTCGGTGGGGCTGAATGCCTTCATGGGTCCCAATACGACCGAGTGGAACAATATCATGGCCTACGCCACGATTTACGTGACGCCGATCCTGGCCGCTTTCGTCATCCTGCAGCGCCGCATTGTTGCCGGCCTAACCTCGGGAGCCCTCAAATGAGCGCAGAACCGCAGATCGAACTTGTCGGCATCGACAAGCACTATGGCAATTTTCACGCGCTCAAGAATATCAACCTTATCATTCCCAAGGGGCAGTTCGTCGCTCTGGTCGGTCCATCAGGCTGCGGAAAATCCACCCTGCTGCGTTCGCTGGCCGGGCTCGAGAGCATATCCGGCGGCACCATGAAGATCGCCGGCCAACTGATGAATGGCGTACCTCCGCGCAAGCGCGATGTGGCCATGGTGTTCCAGTCCTATGCGCTCTATCCGCATATGACGGTAGAGCAGAACCTGACCTATTCACTGCGTCTCAAGCGCGTGTCCAAGGCGGAGGCAAAAAGAGCAGCTGACGAAGTGGCAACGACCATCGGCCTGCAGCAATTGATGCACCGTTATCCGCGGGAACTCTCCGGCGGACAGCGCCAGCGTGTCGCCATGGGCCGCGCCATCATCCGCCATCCCAAGGCATTTTTGTTCGACGAGCCGCTGTCCAATCTGGATGCGGCGCTGCGTGTGCATATGCGCAAGGAAATCCGCGCCCTGCACGATCGGCTTGGCGCCACCTCGGTCTATGTCACGCACGACCAGATCGAAGCCATGACCATGGCCGACCATGTCGTGGTCATGCGCGACGGGGTCATCGAGCAGCAGGGCAGCCCCCTCGAACTCTACGATCGCCCTGCCACCCGATTTGTCGGTGGGTTCATCGGGTCGCCTGCGATGAACTTCATCTCCGGTACCGTTGCCGCCGACGGTCAAAGCATCGCGCTTGATCTGGATGGATCAGGTGACCTGCCGATAGGGCGCAGTCTCGAGCCGGGTCGCAAAGTCACCGTAGGGCTGCGGCCCGAGCATGTCGAGGTTGGGCCCGCTGCTGCTGCGCAGATCACCTTGCCGGTGGCGGTCGTGGAATCCACCGGCTCGCTCACCTATCTGACGACCGGAGGCGATCCGGAAATGACCGTTGTGATCACCGGGCGGAGTGATATCCGGGCCGGCGAAACAGTCGGCCTTTCCATTGCCCCGAGCCGCGTACACGTCTTCAACCCGGAAACCGGACGCGCCATCTGACGGGCAGCCCGCCCGGAAGTCAGGCTGCGACGCTTAGCGCGGTGCGGACTCGCTCCAGGGCAGCGGCAGTGTCGCCCCGGGGACGGTACTCAAGCCCGATCGAGCCCGTATAGCCGTTCTCATAGAGCCATGCGATCCGTGCTCCGAGGTCGATTTCGCCCAGTCCCGGATCGTTGCGGCCGGGATGATCGGCGACATGGGCGTGGATGACACGCGACACCCTGTGCTTGAGGACATCTTCGATGTGCTCGCCCATGACGTAGGAATGATAGAGGTCATAGACGATGCCGATTTCAGGGCGCCCGACCTCGTCCACGACATTGAGTGCCTCTCGGGTCGAAGAAAGGTAGTAGCCCGGATGATCGATGAGGGTATTGAGCGGTTCGACACCCAGCCGGACCCCGCTGCCTTCCAGCACCTCCGCGGCGGAGCGCAGGCCATCGACCAACGCCTTGTGCTGTTCTTCGCGGGTGCGTCCTGGAAGGTCGTCACCGGCCTGGGCAATCAGCACTTTTGCTCCCAGACGTTGCGCGGTCCGCATGGACGTTGCGAGCCCGGCAAGAAAGGCAGCGTGGTTGGCCGGATCGGTCAGCGCGATCATCGGCTCGGCAACGAAGCCGCTCAGGATCATCCCGGTTTCCTTGAGCGCTGCATCAATGGCGTCCAGGTCCTTGTTGGACCAAAACCAGAATTCAACGGCGTCCAGGCCTGCGGCCTTGGCCAGGCGAATGCGGTTGGCGAAATCGGGACTGGCTTCGGCAAACAGCCACTCAATGCAGGCGGAGAGTTTCATTTTGGCCCATCTGGTTAAATTCAGCGATAGTCGATCAAAACCTGCATAACCTCGGGTGACCCCTGGTCGAGCAGGCTGTAGCCGCGTTGCGCTTCGCCCAGCGGCACCCGGTGGGTGATCATGCCCTTGAGCCCCAGTCCCATGCCGGAGAGGTATTCGAGCGCGATGCTGCTGCGTCGCGCGACCGACCACAACGGGCCCAGGAACGGGTTCACGCTGCCCACCTGAGAGGAAATGATCCTTGGGCGATTGTGGTGGAATTCGCCTGACAGGTTGAGGCTCTCGAAACTCCCCCCATACCAGGACATTGCAACGACCGTGCCGTTGAAACCGGCGATGCGGATGGCCTCGTTGAGAGCCGGTGCCGCGCCGGATACTTCGATGACGGTGTCTGCGCCGCGACCGCCGGTGAGGTTGCGTATTCTTTCCGCACATCCGCCCACTGTCGGATCAAGGACCGCCGTCGCTCCGCCGGCAAGCGCGGCTTGCCGTCTTTTTTCGATGCCGTCGATCGCGATGATCTGGCGCGCGCCGTTCCGAACCAGCAGTCGGGTGACCATCTGGCCGATGACACCAAGCCCACTGACGACGACGTCTGACCCCATCGCAATATTGGCGTCGAGCAAGCCGTTATACGCGGTGTTGAGATTGGCGAAGAAGACGCCGATTTCGGGGTCTGTGATCGCTCCAAGCGGGACCACGGCGTCGGCATCGACGATGGCGTGCCGTCCATGCGGCACATAGGCAAAGACCAGATCGCCCGACCCTACGCGAGTAACGCCCTCGCCGAGGATCGCGACGCGGCCGACGGCGGCATAGCCATAGCGAGCTGGCCAGTGCCAATCGGAGCCATGTGCATCCGAGAACAGGCGAGTTCTCGGGTCCATCGCCTGCCGCCATTGCGGTGCGAGGCCGCGAAACACATTGAGTTCGGTGCCGGCGCTGATGCCGGAAACCAGGAGTTCAAGCATCACCTCGCCCGGACCTGGCTCCGCAAGAGGCTCATCGCGCACGTCTACCGCGCGTGGCCCTGTGAAATAGAGCGATTGAGTCATCAACGACAATTTTGTCACCCTTTGATGCCCCCAGAGGTCAACCCGCCGACAAGTTGATTGCGGAACAACAGAAACAGCAGCACTGCAGGCGCTGCAATCACGACACCCCCGGCCATGACGACCCCCCAACTGAACGAGTAGGGATCGAACAGGGTCTGCAAGGCCAGGGGTAGCGTCTTGACTTCGGCGCTTGTGATCAGGGCCAAAGCCAGAAGAAACTCACCCCAGGACAGGACGAATGCAAAGGTACCTACGGCGATCACCGCTGGCCGGATCAGTGGCAGGGTAATGCGGATCATCGCGCCCAGTTGGGACGACCCGTCGATGACCGCTGCCTCCTCGAGTTCTCGCGGCACCGCATCAATGTAACCCTTGAGCATCCACACCGCGATCGGCAGACCCAGGGCCAGATGCGTGAAGGTGAGCGCTGTCAGCGTGTTGGCCAGCCCCAGCGACCGAATGATGACGACCAGTGGCACCAGCACCGCGACGGCGGGCAACATCTGTGTCGCCAATATCAGGAAGCCGATGAAATCCCGCCCGCGATAGGTGAAGCGGCTGAGTGAATATGCCGCCGGAACGGCGATCACGATTGTGCAGACGGCCACCGCCCCTCCGACGATCAGACTGTTGCGCAGCGCGATCATGAAGTCCGCGCGGGCAAATATCTCCCTGAAGTGATCGAAAGTCACCTGGCTCGGAAAGGGGCTGCGCGACATGATGTCTGCATCCGGACGGATCGAGGCGATGAACACCCAGATGATGGGCAGTAGGATCAGTCCGAGCAGCAGGACTGTCAGAATGTCCAGCGCCACGTCGACAGGCCGCTTGCGGTCAGCGTTCACTCGCGCCTCCGCAACTGCAGCACGCAAAAGGACACCCCGGCCAGAATGACCAACATGACCACGCTGATCGCCGCGGCATATGCGGGCCGAAGGTCGGTGAATACCGCTTTGAACATGGTAATGCCCAGAATGGTCGTGGCGTCCTGCGGACCGCCACGCGCCATGATCCAGGGCAGGTCGAAGCTGTAAAAGGCCAAGATGCCCAGTACCAGGCCGACGATCAGCATTGTGTTCTGAATTGAGGGCAGGGTGATGCTTCTGAAACGCTGCCAGGCACTCGCGCCGTCAATCGCGGCCGCTTCGTAGAGCTCGTCCGGAATTGATTTCAGCGCCGCCAGCAGCGCCAGCACCATGAAAGGCATGCCCTTCCAGCCCGAGATGAAGGTGATCACGGCCAGCGCCAGATTGGGGTCGTTGAGTATGGAGCTGTTGCCGGCAATGCCCACGACCTGCAGCAGTGCATGCAGCGCACCCACTTCGCTGTCGAGCAGGAACCGCCAGCCGTAACCGAGCACGATGAACGGCATCACCCAAGGCAAGAGGATCAGGGCCGAGGCCGTGCGTGCCACGATTGTGTCGCGGTTGAGTAAGAGCGCCAAAGGCAAGGCTAGCGCAATTTCCACCGCGACCGTTCCCAGGGTCCAGACCCAGGTCCGCCAGAAGGCGCGCCATAGCGCCCCATCGGTCAGCAGGGCCTGGAAGTTGACCAGGCCGCCCCAGACCGGCTGCGGGTTGCGCAGCAAATACCAGTCCTGGAAAGACAGCCACAATGCGTAAAGCAGCGGCAGAACGGCAATAGCGAGAGCCACCACAATGGCCGGGCCCACAAGCGCATAGGGCAGGCTTGCCTTACCTATGACTTGGGGCTGGCGCTCTTGCATGGGCGTGGACATCAACCGGTCTTTGGTGAGGAAGAAAAAGCCCCGGACGGAGGAGGTCAATACCGTCCGGGGATCGCCCTTAGCGAGCAAGAACAGTGTTGATGTCGGTGCACAGATCGCTCACCGCCTGGTCAATACCTTTCTGGCCAAGGGCAACGGCTTGAACCGCTTTTTGTATGGTGTCCACTTCAAGCTGGCCCATCTGCGCAATCGCTTCGCTTGGGTATTGGTAGGGCCGTGCATCCTGCAACTGCTCGACAAAGAGCGGATAGGGGAACTCTGTCCAGGGTTCGTCCTGAGCCAGCGAGATGCTGCCCGGAATGAAGCCACCGGCCACGGCAAGCTCCTTGAAGGCCTCCCCATGGGTGGCGAACATGATGAATTGTCCGGCCGCCTCCTTGGCGTCCGACGCGTCCCACATCACCAGCGGCCAGCCGCCAAGGAAACCGGACCGGTTGACAGGCCCGGCGGGCACCTTGGCAATGTCCACCTGGTCGAGCCATACAGGCTGCTCGGTGACGAGATCGCGATAAAGGCTCGGATGCATCAGGATCATGGCGTAGCGGCCATCAAGAAAACCGCGCTGGAATGAATTGCCATCCATGCTGGCAGCGTCGGGATGGGTCGAGCCGTCCAGTGCAATTCCGGTATAGACGTCGAGCGCCTCCCGGAATTCGGGGGTGTCAAATCCGCAATTGCCGTCTTCGGCGAGCATGCGAGCACCGTAGCCTAGATAGGTGCTCATGAAATTGTGGATGGTGAAATAATCGAGGCTGGTCGAAAGCCCGATGCCATAGACACCATCTGGCGAACTCTCGGTCAGGGCCTTTGCCGCGCTACGGAGCTCTTCCCAGGTTTCTGGCGGATCTTCCGGATCAAGGCCTGCCTGCTCGAACAAATCCTTGCGGAAATAAAGCGCGCGCGTTTCCACCGCGATGGGGGAGGCCCACCACTGACCACCCAGATGGTAGTAACCTCTGTCACCAGGCCAGATATCGGCCGCAACATCGGTACCTTGCTCGGCATCATAGGCGGCAAATGCATCGTCGAGAGGCGCTAGGGCGCCAATTGCCTGGAATTGCGCGACCACATTATTGCCCAGCATGGACACATCGGGGAGGCCGCCCGTCGTCAGAGCTGTCACCAGGCGCTGCTGTTGCTCCCCCCAGGGCACAATCTCCATCACCACATCAATACCGTCATGGCTGGCCTCGAAGGCCGCAATGATCTCTTCCCAGGCCGCGATATCATTGGGATTGGTTGAGAATTGCCAGAACGTAACCGTCTGCGCAAAGGCCGGCACGGTGATCAGCGTTGATGCAATTGCTGTCGCCGCGAGCAGATAACGCCGCATGAAAGTCCTCCCTTTGGACTGATCGCTTGGGGTGAGTGCCAGCTCCCGTTCGGCACATATGTCATCGTTGACATGGCAGACTGCTAGCATGCGCCACAAGGTGTGTCAAATCGTCTCACCCTAAGGTGCCGGGCCGGTCGAGTCACGTATCACGAGGCTTGTTTCCAGAACTATTTCATTGGCCGTTTCGCCGCCCTCGATGGCGGCCAGGGCCATCTCGAAACCGTGTCGTCCGAGCGCAGTCATCGGCTGGGCGACCGTTGTCAGTTCCGGCGCCAGATAGGCGGCGATCGTGTCGTCAAACCCGACCACCGAGATGTCCTTGGGCACCCGCTTACCCATGCGGTAGAGCGATTGGAGTACCCCGGTGGCCAGGATATCGCAGGTGGCGAAAATGGCCGTCGGCGGGTCCGGCAGTGCCATGAGTGCGTCGGCGTGTTGCTTTCCCTCAACGCCCGAGATGTCTGCGTCCAGATCGTAGTAGGTGCCGACCCGGACATGGCCTGGCATCGGCTTGAGGCCATGGGCGGCCATGCCGTCCCGATAGGCCGCAAGTCGGTCGTCCTCCACCGATCGGCCGCGCGTGAGATCGCGCGGATAGATACTTGGATCCCCGCCGACAAAGGCGATCCGCCTGTGCCCGAGTTCGACCAGATGGTCCACCGCCATGCGGGCTCCGACATAGTTGTCCACCCGGACTGACCTGGTCAGCTCGGTCAGCGAACGTTCCATCTCGATGACCGGAATGCCGGCATTTGTTGCGATCTCGACATTGTCCGGGCTTGCAGTCGTGCAGAACAGAACGGCGTCCACCCGTTGCGCGACAAAGGTTTCGACACCGTGCCGCTCATGGCTTGCGCTCCCGCCATGATTGAAGATCACCACTCGATACCCAGCGGCAATGGCCGCGGCCTCCACAGCGTGCGCCACGCCCACAAAGAACGGATTTACGGTGATGGCCGTGAGCATCAGGCCGATCGTGTAGGTATGCTGTGTGCGCAATCCCCGCGCGACAACATTGGGCCGGTAATTGGTGGCCTCGACGGCGGCCAAGACCTTCTGTCGCGCCTCTTCAGAGATATATCCCTGCTGCTTGAGCACGCGGTTGACAGTGGCTGTGGAGACGCCTGCCAGCCGAGCGACTTCCATCAGTGTTGTGGTCTTGATGGCCAATGGCAGTCTCTGTCCTCGTGACGCGCTACAGCATGGCGTAAGCCTGCTGCATATTCTGTCGCGCCGTCTTGCACGCCAGGGGCGGTCTGTTGGACCATCCCCAAGTCTGGGCCAGCATGCAGCCAATACGGGCGCAATGTAACAGAAATCTTCCAAGTTCATATAGGTGGTCGGGGCCAATGGTTGCTCTGGCCGCCCGGCAGCGGACGCCCGAGCACATCCGCTTGCTTAGATATTGGTGTCACCAAATGGAAACAGAGGCGCTACTTGCCGATATCCGCACTCTGGATCGCGATCTGGTCATGGCCTGAACCAGCATGGATGCTCAATCCTCGTCCGGGCCGCAGATGACAACGTTGGTGCCGGCTGCCGCGAGCGCCGCCGGTGGCCCGTCATCGGGCAGTTGATCGGTGAAGAAGTCGGTGATCCGGCCGAACGGAGCAACGCGCACCGAGGCATCACGTGCCCATTTGGTCACATCTGCGGCCAGATATTGCACCCGCGAGTTGGCGATCAGAGTGGTTGTCGTTTGCGCCTCGGCATAGCTGAAGTCGAGGATACCCTTGTCCGGATCCAGAGCACCCGCGCCGATCACCGCGTGTGTGGCGTAGAACTTCTCGAAATAGGCCAGAGAATCCGAACCAACCACATCCCGGTCGTTGTGACGTAGCAGGCCCGGCGTCACATGCACCTCCACCTGCGGCGCATTGCAGAGCGACAGGGCAACATCGATATTGTTGGTGACCACCCGCAGGTCACTATGATGGCGCAGGGCCTCGGCTACGAATTGGACCGTACTGCCAATGCCCATGAACACCGTCGAGCCAGGCTCGATCTCGGCCGCAATACGGCGCGCAATACGCTGTTTGGCGGCGCTGTTGAGCGTGGTGCGGGCATTGATCGAGATATTTCGAACCGTCACAGGCGCATCGACACCGCCATGAAAGCGGCGCGCCATGCCCAGATCGCACAGCGCGTTGATGTCGCGCCGAACCGTCTGAGTGGTCACCGCATAACGCGCAGCAAGTTGCTCGATATACTGGGCGCCATCCGCCTCGATCAGGGCCAGAATGTCGCGTTGCCGATCCGACAGCGAGTCATGCCCAATCATGGCAATGCTACTCAAGGAAGAGCTTGGGATTGTCGGTGATGACGCCTGTCAGGCCCGCTTCCCAGAACGATATCAGTTGCACCGGATCGTTGCACGTCCAGGCCCTGACCTTGACGCCGCGCTTGGCCGTTTCCTCCAGCATGCCGATGGAAAGAGCCTTGAAGTGCATGTGAATGGTCGCCGCCGGAATGGCGGCGAGTTGATCTGCCCAATCCTCGGGCGGCCGTCCCCAGAGCATGGCCATCTCCAGGTTTGGCTCAAGGGCATGCATCGCGTTGAGCGCCTCGGGGTCGAAGCTCGATATCATGATCTCGGTTTGGGCCGAGCGCTTTGCAATATCGGTTTGGACAGCGTGCACCAGCTGGTCCAGTGACTTGTGATGTTTGTGCTGCTTGATTTCCACATTGGCGCTGAGGCCCAACTCGCCAAGGGCGGCAATCGTTTCGGCCAGGGTGGGAATGCGTTCACCGGCAAAGCGGGGATCGAACCAAGCGCCAGCGTCCAGCGCACCGATCTGGGCCGCCGTCAATTCGCCCAGCGAGCCTGTGCCAGAGCTGGTCCGATCCACGCTGTCGTCATGAATGACCACAAGCGTGCCGTCGGCGCTCAGTGCTACGTCGAGTTCCACCCATTTGGCACCGGCTTCGGCGGCGGCCCGGAAGGCGGCAAGAGTGTTTTCCGGAGCAATGGCCGATGCGCCACGATGGGCCTGGACTTCATGTGCGGCGGGACCGGGGAGAGAACTGAATGTCATGGCTTGTCTGCTTGATGAACTGAACACGCCCATAGGCTGGTTTGACTACAGAATTGCGACATGGCGGATCATTTGGCCTGCCATCCAGGCTCACATGAACATCGGTCCTGCTGCGCCATCAACTGGTGCAGGCCGGTCACACCCAAATGGAGTTTGTACATTCTTCATTGCCCGGCTCTAGATTGATGGCTAGTTTGTCGTCCACGGGCGTATCGGCTTGGGACGGCGTTGCGAATCCTCAATTTTGGCGTAGTGCGGTCATGGCCACCCGGGACATCAAATCATTCGACGCGAGGGGTGCTCTAATTGAGGCCCGGTAAGCGCGCGATCATGAGCTGGGCCTGTTTGCTGGCATTGCTGTCGGCCGGCATGACCGGGGTGGCGGTTGCCCAGGGCCTTCTGCCCGATGACTTCTTTTCTGCGCCCATCGATCCGGCCGCTCCAACGGCCGTTGAAGCCGAAGAGCTGGTTTTCGACTCGGTGCGCAATGAAATCACCGCTCGCGGCGATGTGGTGTTGCGCATCAGCGGTTACACCTTGTCTGGGGACCGGCTCGTCTTTCGACGGGCCAATGGCGAAATGGAACTCATCGGCAACGTTGTGGTGGTGGACCCCGCTGGCAACAAGTCGCAAAGCGAACGCCTGAACCTGACTGGCGGCCTGAAGCGGGTCGTGCTGGACAGCATGACCTTGACTGGCCGCGATGGCTCGCGTGTGACGGCCGACGATGCCGAATTCGACCAGGTGCTCAATTCCATCCTGATCAACGCGCGCTACGCGCCATGTGGCGATTGCGTCGGTCCCTCTGGTCAAACCATTGGCTGGTCGATCAGCGCCGCCCGGATTGTACAGAACGCTGAGGACAATTCGATCACTCTTGAGCAGCCTAGCCTGGCCCTGCTCGGCGTGCCGGTGGCATGGTTGCCCTATCTTTGGCTTCCCGACCTGGGCAATACGGCTCTGGACAGCATTCCAAAACCAAGCCTGGGCTTCAGCGAAAAGACCGGGGTGAAGGTGGAAGTCCCCTTCACCGTTTACGCAACCCGCAACACCAGCGTCATCCTCTCACCGACGCTACTCAGCCGTCAGGGCTTTCTGCTGGGGGCTGAATGGATCCAGCGCTTCGACCACGGTTCGTTCAGCATTAAGGCCTCGGGGCTCTATCAGTTCGACAAGAGCGCTTTCACCTTTGCGGATGCCAACACAGATTGGCGCGGCGCCATCCAGGCGGCCGGCGAGTTCAGGCCCGTCGAGGACTGGACGGTCGGTGCGGCCTATTCGCTCTTCACCGACAGTGCCTATTTTGCCGACTATATGCTCGATCCCCGGCGCTCGGCAGTAAACGAGGTTTACGCCACGCACCTGAGCGACGATACCTATATCGACGCCCGTATACAGCAGTTCAACATGCTGGGCGAAAATCCGGATTCGGTGCGCGACCAGCAGGGTATCGCACTGCCCAACATCCGAGTCGAACGCAGCTTTTCCCTTCCGCCCGGCGCTGGTCAAATCGATGTGGAAGCCCGCTTGCTTGGCATAACTCGCAAGTTGGACTACGCCACAAATGTCAACGGTATCCCGTATGAATACGGCTATGCGGGCAATCGGGTGCACGCCATGGCGCAGGCGAGTTGGCAAAATCAGTGGATTGCCGGTGGCGCGGTCGTGACGCCCTTTGTCGGGCTGCGTTTGGACGCAGCCGCCTATGATGGGGGCAGCGCTCTGGCTGGCGCACCCGCAGCCCAAACCCTGCTGGGAGCGACACCCATTGCCGCGCTCGACATCCGCTATCCTCTGGCTGCCTATGGCAATGGCGTAACCCACTTGATTGAGCCAATCGGCCAGATCGTTTACCGCGGGGCATCAAGCATCGCCCCCGGCGTTACCAACGAAACCTCACAGAGCTTGGTCTTCGACGACACCAATCTATTCAGCTACAACAGGTTCTCGGGGATCGACCGGCAGGAGACCGGGCTGCGGTTCAATCTTGGCGGGCGTTATCTGGCCAGCCTGATGGATGGCAGCTATGTCGAACTGGTTGGTGGCCAGTCCTTCCAATTGGCTGGTGTCAACGCCTTCGACCTCGCAAATCCGCAGCAGGTCGGCGTCGGATCGGGCCTGGAAAATGCGGCCTCCTATGCGGTCGTGGGCGCGTATGGAGCACTGGCAAGTTCACTCAAGGCCGGCGGCAAGCTCCAGCTTGACACGACCAGCTTCGACATCGCCAGGGCAGGGCTGGGCGTCAGCTACGGGCAGGATGGATGGTCAGGCGCCTTGAACTATCGCTATGCCGCCGCGACTCCTTCGACTGGAAACATCAAGGACATGCACGAAGTCGGCGTTGAGGCGACAGTGCCGGTCGCCGAATACTGGAGCGCCAGCGCCAATGCCTATTGGGACCTGACCGCCAACAGCTTCCTGCAGGCGGGCGGTGGCGTGACCTACAACGACGGCTATCTCGTCATTTCGGGTAATGTTACGCGCACCGGACCAACGCATAGCTCGCCCAACGACCTGCGGGCGACTGCGACTTTCCGCCTGTTGGCACCCGCAGGATTCGACGTCGGCTATTCAGGCGCCGTGCCGATCGGGAATTTCCTGCGATGAGGAGGCGTGCCATGATGGCCAGCATTGCCAGGACGGTCTTCGCCGTGTCCCTGCTCGCCAGCACCTTGGCCGGCTGCACCAGCTTTGCTCCGGTCTATGGCGATCACGCTGTTGGCAGGAATATGGCTGACGTCAGGTTCAACTTTGCCTCGCCCGATAGCCATCTTGAACAGATCATCCTCAATCGCCTCAAGGTTTCCTTTCCTGGCGAAGCCGGACCAGACGATCCGGTGCTGGATGTGATGGCTAGTTCCAGCACTCTACAAGGCTCGATGTCAGATGCTTATGCTGTGGCGCGGCCGGTCAATGTTCGGGTGGAAGCCATTGTGACGATCGAGCTGGATGGAGAAACCCTCTTCCAGGCGACCCGATTCACCGACACCGCCTATCAAGGCGGGAAGCTGACCCCGACCGATATGGCATCTGCCAACGCGGCCCGGGAGACTGCGGCGAGAAGCACAGCCGAAGCTTTGAGGGCGGCGATTTTGGCGGGATATCGCCGCTAGACGAACAGTATAGCTCTGTCGCCACCCTGCTGCTCCCGCGTCAGGAAAATCAGCATGAACGGCTCTCTCTTGCGGGCATTGCCGAGATTGCGGAACCCGCCCTTGCCTTGAAGAGAGCGCTGGCAGGGAATTAGACCAGCTTCCCATCCGCGATGATGGCGCGGACTTCGTCTTCCACCGAATCAAGGATACGGTTGATGGCGGCGACCGCCTGATCTGCATCTTCAGCGATGATGGCGTCGGCCAGGTCGCGGTGAATGGGGAAAGAGTCGAGCCCGAAGGCGTCGCGGTTGAACGGAGAGATGTCGCCCCGCTCAAGTGCGTGGTCCAGATTGGTCAGAATCTGTCCATACATCGGATTTCCTGACGCATCGTAGATGGCGTTGTGGAAGGCATGATCGGCCTTGCGCCAAGGGCGGCCGCTATTCACATCGGCCAGGAGCCCGTCGCATAGACGGCCGATTTCGCGGCGTTGATTGGCCGTGGCATGGGCAGTGGCCTTGCGAACCACGTCGTTCTCGAGGGTCCGGCGGATTTCGAGCAGTCGCAGCAGCGCTTCACCCTCAAGCCGCACCATTGTGGGCACAAGCCCTCGGGACGTCTGAACGCGGGCAGCGAGATAAGTGCCATCGCCGCGGCGCCGGCGAATGATGCCGAGCCCCTCCCAGCGATTGAGCGCCTCCCTTATGGTGGATCGCCCCACGCCGAGCGAGGCGGCCAGAGACACTTCGGGCGGCAGCCGGTCACCGATCCTGAGGCCGGCGCGCTCGACCATTTCGGCAAGCGCATCCAGCACCGCCACATTGCGTGTGCGGTTTTCCAGCGGTTCCAGATAGCTCAGGGCGCTTTCCCGACTCATGGGTGCCCGTTCCTCCACGTGTGACAGCCAGTCACACCACAACTTCGTGCCTTTGTCAGCCTTGCGAGGCCGCAAGCGGGTCCTGCAGATCCAGCAATTCGGTCAGTGCCGCGATCAATCGGTCCATTTGCGGGCGCGAATTGTAGCTCTGCACCGACAGGCGCGCGATGCAGGTGTCCTGCCATTTGAAGACGGGAATCTCGATGCCGTATTTCTCGAACAGCGTCGTGTGGACCGCGAGCGTATCGCATTCCGGAATGGGCATGGCGACCATTTGCGGGGCGCAGAACGCAGCGCTGCTCAGAGGCGCAAGGCCGGTCAACTCGCCAAGGCGTCGTGCCGTATCCTGTGCCAGTGCATGGCAATGCTCGGAAATGGCCCACCAGTCATTCTCCTTGCGGAAAGCGATGGCGGCCGGAACGGTCAGCCAGGGCGCCGGATCGCGCGTACCGCGGATTTCCAGCTCGTCGATATAGGGAGAATTGCCGAAGGCGCCCTTAGCGTCTGGCGCCTTGGAATCCTTGGTCCAGCCATGGCTGATGACCAGCGGGTTGAGCAGGCCCTGCATCTCACGGCGGGTGTGGAGGAACGCCGATCCCTTGGGCGTCATCATCCATTTGTGGCAATTGCCCGCATAGAAATCGGCCCCGATGGCGTCGAGATCGAGCTTGATATGGCCCGGCGTATGGGCGCCATCGATCACCGACCAGATGCCGCACCTGCGCGCCTCGGCGATGGCATTCTCGATTGGGAACAGCAGGGCGGTCGGTGAGGTGATGTGGCTGAGAAAGAGCACCTTGGTACGATCGGTCATGCCATCGATGATGGTCTGGGTGAACGCTGCCTCGCTGACCAGTGGCATGGGGACTTTGACCACCACGATCTCGGCGCCAGTCTTGCGGCAGACATAAGCCCAGGTTTTCTCCAGGGCTGAATATTCGTGGTCGGTGGTAAGGATCTGGTCGCCGGGTTTGAGGTCGAGCGATTGCGCGACGATGTTGAGGCCATTGGTGGCATTGGGCACACCGACAATGTCATCGGGATTGCACCCCAGCTCGGCCGCCAGGGCTTCGCGAGGCACGCGCAGCAGATCATGCAGGCGACGGCCGAGAAATTCGACCGGTTCCTGCTCCAGTTCGAGCTGCCAGCCCTGATAAGCCTCGAACACCGGGCGCGGGCAGGCGCCGAAAGAACCGTGATTGAGGAAGGTGACATCCTCACGGAGGAGGAAGTGCCGGGCGAGATTGTCGGACACGGTTCAGCGGCCTTTCAGGGTGGGGTCGAGGGCATCGCGCAATCCGTCGCCAAACAGCGAGGTGGCGAGCACGGTGATGGCCAGCGCTGCCGTCGGGAAGACAGCCAGGTGCCAGTAGTAGAACATGAAGTTTATGCCCTCATTGATCATCTGGCCCCAGGTGGCGGTGGGCGGCGGCACACCGATGCCCAGGAAGCTGAGCGAGGCTTCAAGCATCATGGCGAGCGGGATGGCCAGCACGAAACCGACAATGATCGGGCTGATCGAATTGGGAATGAGGTGGCGGCGAATGATGTACCAGGGCGAGGCGCCCAGCGCCTGCGCGGCCCGGACGAATTCCTTCTCCCGGAACGCCTTCACCTGGGCGCGGACGAGGAGGCACACCTGCACCCAGCCGAACAGAGCCGCAATGGCGACAATGGACATGTAGCCGCCGCGCAGGAGCGTACCCAGCAGCATGGCTGCCAGAAGCGGTGGCACCACCGAGAACAATTCAATAATGCGCATGATGACCCAGTCGGTCCGGCCGCCGAAATAGCCCGCGAGCGCCCCCAGCGGAATGCCGATCAACACCGAGAAGCCGGCGGCGATAAAGCCGATGGAGAGCGAGACGCGGGCCCCATAAACGATGCGCGTATAAAAATCGCGGCCCAGATTATCGACACCGAACCAGTGCTCGGCTGAGGGGAAGGCCAGCGATTGAGTGAGGAACAATTGCGCTTCGGGCGGCACCGGGGTGATCAGCGGCGCAAAAACCGCCATCAGGATGAGAATGCTCATCACGATACCGCCGGCGACAGCCGCCTTGTTGGACAAGAAGCGCTGCCAGGCAAACCAGAGCGGGCTGCGCTGGCGCGGCGGGGCGGTCTCGGCAATTGGCGTAGCGATAGTATCGGTCATTCTGCGCCTCCCACGCGGATACGCGGATTGATCAGTGCGTAGACAATGTCGGAGAGGAGGTAGGCGATGCAGTACATGAAGGTGATCATCAGCATCAGCGCCATCTCCAGCGGGTAGTCGCGCGTCTCGATGGAGGAGACGAAATATGCCCCCAGGCCCGGCACGCGGAACATGGCTTCGACAAAGATCGAGCCGGTGGCTGTGCCGATGAACATGGGCAGGAACACCGTGACCAATGGAATGGCTGAATTGCGCAGCACATGCTGGAAGACGATGCGGCGCTCCGGGAGCCCCTTGGCCCGCAGCACGGTAACGAAGGGCCGGCTCATGGTGTCGAGCATGGCCGAGCGCGTATAGCGGGCATAGGTGGCCACGGGGATAGCGGCATAGGCAATGATGGGCAGGATCCAGCGTTCCGGATTAGGCCAGCCGCTGGCCGGCAGCCATTTGAGCCAGACCGCAAAGACCAGGATCAGCAGCATCGAGGTGACAAAAACCGGAATGGTAAGCCCGATCGTGGCGACGGCCGAAGCCAGATAGTCGATCCAGCTATTGCGGTTAAGGGCGGCCGCCATGCCCAGCAGGATGCCGAGGGGAGCGCCGATGAGCACGCCGAGTCCACCAAGCACCAGGCTTGGCACCCAGGCGCGGGAGAGCAGTTGCAACACGCTCTCGCCGGGGCTTTGATAGGGCACGCCGAAGTCGAAATGCAGCACGCCCCACATATATTTGAGGTACTGGACATAAAGCGGCTGATCCAGGCCAAGCTGCGCCATGAGTTTGGCCCGAACGGCTTCCGAGACCGGCATGTCATTGGCGTCGAACGGGCCGCCGGGCACGGCGTGCATCATCAAAAATATGATGATCGACACTGCAATGAAGGTGAAAGCAACCGAAACGAGGCGGCGCAGGATATAGCCGAGCATCAGATCCTCTCCCTCAATTGGTCACATAGGCCTCGACCCGGTGGTCCGGGGCGATGGCGACAAGTTGCGGGTCGCTGTGCGGGGCGGTACCCGCCTGCAGCGTGGTCAGGCGCGGTGTCTGGGCGGCGATCTGCTCGGCAGTCAGGAATGTGCGCTCGCGCTTAAGTCTGGGATTGGTTGCCGGAACCGCATCAAGCAGCGCGCGGGTATAGGGGTGCTGCGGGTCCGAGAAAATCCGCTCGGTCGGCGCTTCTTCCACCACACGTCCGCGATACATCACCACAACGCTGTCGGTGAGGGACTTTACCGTCGACAAATCATGGCTGATGAACAGGATCGAAAGGCCCATCTCGGCCTGAAGTTTTTTCAACAGCCCGATGATCTGCGCCTTGACCGTGACGTCGAGCGCCGAGGTCGGCTCGTCCGCCACAAGCACATCGGGCTCGAGCACCAGGGCGCGGGCAATGGCCACGCGCTGGCGCTGGCCGCCGGAAAGCTCGTGCGGATAGCGATTGGCGTAAGTGCGGTCGAGGCCGACGCGCTCCAGCCAGTCCAGCGCCGTCTCTTCCTGCTCCCTGGCGCTGCCAATGCCGTGAATATGCAGCGGCTCGGCAATGGTCTGGGTCAGCGTCATCATCGGATCGAGCGCCGAATAGCTGTCCTGGAAGACGATTTGCATCTTCTTGCGCCAGGGTTTGAGAGCCTCTGCCGAAAGGGCGGAGATATCCTGCCCGTCGACGAGGATTTGGCCCTTGGACATATCGGTCAGCCGCATGGCCATCATGCCGGTCGTGGTCTTGCCCGATCCGCTCTCGCCGACAATGGCCACAATGCGGTTCTTGGGTAGGGCGATGTTGACCTCGCGCACGGCGTGGAAGTCGGAAAAATCGGTAAACAGCCCGCGCCGCCGGCGTATGCGGTAGGCCTTGGCCAGGCCTTTCAATTCGAGTGCGGGCGTTTCGCTATCGCTGCCGCGGGACCGTTCGAAACTGGCGTGCAGGCTCGCCAACAGCTGCTTGGTATAGGCGTGCTGCGGCGCATCGAAGATCTGCTGCACCGGCCCTTCTTCCATGACCTCGCCGCGATACATCACCAGCACACGGTCGACCGTTTCGGCGATGACGCCCAGATCGTGGGTAATCATGATCAGCGCCATGCCGAATTCGGCCTGCACCTTTTTGATGAGCTGCAGGATCTGCGCCTGGATGGTGACGTCGAGCGCGGTGGTCGGCTCGTCTGCAATCAGCACCTTGGGCCGGCAGGACAGCGCCATGGCAATCATGGCGCGCTGCAGCATGCCGCCCGAAAGCTGGTGCGGATAATAGTTGAGAACGTCGCTGGCGTTCTTGATCTCGACCCGCAGCAGCAGGTCTTCAGCTTCCTTGAGCGCATCGCGCTTGGAGACATTGCGATGGGACTGGATCGTCTCGGCGATCTGGTGCCCGATGGTGAAGACTGGGTCGAACGCCGTCATCGGGTCCTGGAAAATCATGGCAGCGGAGCGGCCGCGCAACCGGGCCAGATCGTCCTTGCGCGCCTTGCTCACATCAATGCCATCGAGTTCGAGCTTGGCCGCACTGACCTCGGCCGTCGCCGGCAACAGGCGGAGCAGAGCGCTGCAACTCACCGACTTGCCCGAGCCGCTTTCCCCCACAATGCCCAGGCTCTCCCCGTCATTGACCGAAAAGCTGATGCCGCGCACCGCATCGATCGTGCCGCCATATTGGCGGAAGCTGACCTTGAGATCGGCAATTTCTACCAAAGCCATGAACTGGTCCCCGAGACTGATGGCGCCTCCCGGCTGGGAATGCCCGGGAGGCGCCTGATATGGATCGCTGGGTTACTTCGTCAGGTGAGTGAAGAAGTAGTGGCCAAGGCGATCCAGTGGGGTGAAGCCAAGCGAATTGGGCTCGGTTGCCTCGCCGCCCAGCTCGCTGGAGATGATGGCGGTAGTGATCGGGTGCACCAGCGGCACGATCAGGCCCTGGTCGATCATAACCTGCTCTGCCTGGGCATAGAGTTCGTAGCGGGTGTCCCAATCGCTTTCGGAGTCCGCTTTTGCGACCAGGGCATCATACTCGTCGACATGGTAGTTGTGGCGTCCGCCATCGTAGAAGATGCCGTAGAAGTTGGACGGATCGAGATAGTCGTATTCATACGGGGCGATGAAGATGTTGTTCTTTGCGCCCCGCAGCCCGTCCATCCAGTCCGCGCCGGGAAGCTGCCGGATGCTTACGGTAATTCCGAGGTGTTCGCCGAGTTCGGCCTGCAGATACTGCGCCATGGCCGGCACGATGGCGCCGTTGTAGCCGCCTTCCTCGCGGATCCAGATTTCGATCTCGGGAAAGCCTTCGCCATTCGGATATCCGGCATCCGCCAAGAACTGCTGGGCCTTTTCCGGGTCGAAAGTAGCCTGCGCCACGACATCGGGATTGTACCCGGGATAGCCCGGCGGCAGGATCGAACCGGCCGGGATGGCGATGTCCTTCAGGACCGTGGAGGTCAGCTCGTCACGATCGATGGCATAATAGAAGGCTCGGCGCACATCGACATTGTTGAAAGGTTCGGATTCCAGATCATAGGACAGGTATGAAGTGGCAAACACCGCATTGCGGCGAATGCCATCCGGATCAGCCGACATAGCGACCGGCACTTGCCCGGTGTTGAGGAAGGAATAATCGGCATCTCCGGCTAGAAACGCCGGCAGCCCGACTTCGGGGGCGCCCAGGGTCGGATCGACCTCAAGGCGGTCGACTTGCGCCTGCCAGGGACCGGTATAGGTGTCGGACTTGGTGAAGACGACAGCGTTGTTCGACTTCTCCCAGCTCTCGATCTCGAACGGGCCGGAGGACACGATCGTATCGACATTGAGCGCCCAGTCGTCGCCAAGCTCGTCCACCTTGTGCTTTGGCACCGGGTACCACAGACTTGTGACCGAGGGCAGATAGGGCTTGGGCGCCACGGTGGTGACTTCAATGGTCAGGTCATCGACCGCGACCAGGCCAAGGGTTGAGACGTCGGCGGTGCCTTCCGTGACCTCCTTCCAGCCTTTGATTCCGCCGGCAAAGTCCCAATACCAGGCGAAGTCATAGCCGGTCGTGGCGGCGCGCTGCAGGGCGAAGACATAGTCTTCGGCTGTCAGTGGCTCACCATCGGACCAGACAAGGCCTTCGCGCAGCTTGAACGTCCAGGTGAGGCCATCTTCGGACTGGCTCCAGCTCTCCGCTGCCATCGGTGTTAGCTCGAACTCCTTGTCGAAGGTGGCAATCGGGACCTGCAGCAGTTCGGCGAAGGTGGCACGGTCATAGACCGTCTTCATATAGTCCATATAGGTGCCGCTGGTGGACTGGCCCGGCGCCGAAATGGTCGACTGGGCCATGACCGGCAGCGTCAACGCGGTGGCGACGGCCAGCGCGGCGGTGAGTGTGCGTGTGATATGCATGAGCTCCCTCCTTGTGCAGAGCAGTAGGCGTTCCCTGATGCGCCAGGCCCTTCCCCTCGGGTCTGGTCACTTTGCTTTGGCGCGGTGATCACCGCGGCAGGGCAGATCGTTCCCAAATCTGCCATATGACATATGTCTGACAAATCATTTTGGGCTTGGCAACCCCGGCATTTCTCCTTTTCCCTTTCAGCGTGGGTGTTGATTAGGGGCCCGCTCAGCGCCCGAAAACCTGCCGGCAGGCTGCCTCGATCGCGTCGGCGCCGATACCGAAATGGCGGTAAAGATCTGTGACCGTTCCGGTTTGGCCGAAATGCTCGACGCCCAGCGCCGTGGTCCGGTGACCCAGGACGCTGCCCAGCCAGCCCAACGTGGCCGGATGCGCGTCGATTGCGGTGACTATCCGCGCGCGATGCGGAATGTCTTCCAGCAGGGTCTCGATATGGCTGGTGGTCTCGAAGTCGCCATGCAGCCTCGCGCGCTGGGCGGCCTGCCAGCCGGCATTGAGCCGGTCGGCGGAGGTGACGGCGAGCACCGCGACATTGCGCCGGTCGCCCCCGATACGGGCAGCCGCCTCTATGGCCTCGCTGGCCAGAACCCCCTGATAGGCAATGACCACCTCACATTGCGGGCTAGGCGGCTGCAGCCAATAGGCGCCACGAATGATATCATTGGCGAGCGGTGGCGCGATCTCGCGCGGCACCTGCTCCAGCGTGCGGGTGGAGAGGCGCAGATAGACCGAGCCGCCGGTGACGTCGCGCGGCCAATCGGCGAGGTCAGGCCGGGCATCGCCGGTGCGCTGCATGTAATCGAAGGCCCAATCGATGATGACGGACAGTTCGTCAGCAAAGGCTGGCTCGAAGCTGGCCAGCCCGTCCTGCGACATGCCGATCAGCGGCGAGGCGATGGACTGATGCGCGCCGCCTTCGCCGGCCAGGGATACGCCGGATGGCGTGCCCACCAAGAGGAAGCGGGCATCCTGGTAGCAGGCATAATTGAGGGCATCGAGCCCCCTCGAAATGAACGGATCGTAGAGCGCGCCAATGGGCAATAGGCGTTCGCCGAACAGCGAATGGCTGAGCCCCGCCGCTCCGAGCATCAGGAACAGGTTCATCTCGGCAATACCCAGTTCCATGTGCTGCCCGTCTGGAGTGAACCGCCACTTCTGGGTCGAGGGGATCGCCTCCTTCTGGAACAGGTCGGCCGTCTCCTTGCGCGCAAACAGATTGCGCCGATTGACCCAGCTTCCAAGTCCGGTCGAAACGGTCACGTCCGGCGAAGTCGACACGATCCGGCGCGCCATCTCGCTGTCGGTCCTGGCGATCGCGTCGAGAATGCGACCGAAGGCGGCCTGGGTAGAGGTCGCGCCGGTACCGATGAATTGCGGGCCGATAGTTGGCACCGCCGGGGCCGTCAGCCGCCGGGAAGCGGCCGTATTGAAGGGGACGTTCCGGACAAAGTCGGCCAGGGCGTCGGCATGCTCGAGCCCTTCGAACAATTCCCATTCATGCCCATCACGGATCTTGTGCGTGGCCCGCAATTGCTCGATCTGGGCCGAGGTCATCTGCCCGGCATGGTTGTCTTTGTGCCCCGCCAGCGGCGTGCCCCAGCCCTTGACCGTGTAATTGATGAACACGGTGGGCTGCTCATTGTCGGCGCTCTCGAACTGGTCGAGCAGGCTCTCAACGCAATGCCCGCCCAGATTGGCCATCAGCGTCGCCAATTCCTCATCGCTCCGACGCGAGAGCAAAGCGGACACCTCGCCCTGATCGCCGATCTCGTCATTGAGGCGTTCGCGCCAGGCCGCACCGCCCCGGAACATCAGCGCGGAATAGAGATCATTGGGACAGGCATCGATCCACGCCTTGAGCTTCTCTCCGCCCGGCTCGGCAAAAGCGGTGCGCTGAAGGGCACCATATTTGAGGGTGACGACTTTCCAGCCAAAGGCCTTGAAGATCGCTTCGATGCGATCATACAGCCCTTCGCGAACCACACCGTCCAGGCTCTGCCGGTTGTAGTCGATAATCCACCAGCAATTCCTCAGGCCGTGCTTCCAGCCCTCGAGCAGGCATTCATAGATATTGCCCTCGTCGAGCTCGGCATCTCCGGCCAGCGCGATCATGCGCCCCTCGGGTCGTTCCTTGCCGGACCAGTCCTTGGCGCGCACATAGTCCTGCACCATGGATGCAAAAGCGGTGAAGGCGACACCCAAGCCCACCGAGCCAGTCGAAAAATCGACGTCCTCGGTGTCCTTGGTGCGGGAAGGATAGGACTGGGCGCCGCCAAAGGCGCGGAAATCAATGAGCTTCTGCCGGGATTGCCGGCCCATCAGATATTGGATGGCATGGAAGACCGGCGCGGCATGCGGCTTGACCGCAAGCCGGTCCTCAGGCTTCAGCACGCCGAAATAGAGTGTGGCCAGCATGGCAGCCATCGAGGCGGAGCTGGCTTGGTGGCCGCCAACCTTGACCCCATCGGGATTGGGCCGGATGTGATTGGCATGGTGCACCATCCAGCTTGCCAGCCACAGTGACTTTCTGGTCAGTGCCTCAATCGCTTCAATGCGCTCGATGCTCTTGCCTGCCATACCGCTCCTCCAATCGATATGTCTGACATTACGCCTTGCTCAGAGGTGATTTCCGTCTAATCTGATCGCCAATCTCGCATTCCGAGCAGGATATCGACAAAATTGGCGCAATCTGAGGCGGAAACCACCAAGTCCGGCATCGACTCCGTCGACCGAAAGCTCCTCCGCGCACTGCAGGAGGATGGCCGCATGACGGTTCAGGCTCTGGCTGACAAGGTCGGCCTTTCTGCCTCGCCTTGCCTGCGCCGGTTGCGGCAGCTCGAGCGGGACGGTGTCATTTCCGGCTATAGCGCCAATATCGAGCAGAAATCGGTTGGCCTGCCGGTGTCGGTGTTCATCTCCATCAAGCTCGAACAGCAACGGGCGCGCAACCTAGATGCGTTCGGCGCCGCCATCAGCCGCTGGCCGGAGGTGATGGAATGCTATCTGATGACCGGCCAATTCGATTTCCTGTTGCGCGTGGTCTGCGCAGATCTGGAATCCTATGAGCATTTCCTGCGCGAAAGGCTCACCCAGATCGATGGCGTGGCCCATATCGAGAGCAGTTTCTCCCTTGGGGCAGTGAAGTTTTCGCGGGTCTTGCCGATCTAGCCAGGACGGCTTGACGGGGTCGATTTTCACTTCACTATCGTTGGTATCCTGTGTCAGGGCTACGCGATGAGCGAATTGAAACCCCCGTCCTTCGTCAGTGCGCAAATGGTGGCCGATCGAGCCGGCGTGTCGCGTTCGGCGGTTTCGCGTACCTTTACAGACGGCGCGAGCGTTTCCGCAGCGACCCGGCGCAAAGTCCTCGAGGCGGCCGATGCGCTGGGCTACCACGTTAATCATCTTGCCCGAGGCCTGCGCGAGCGCAGCAATATCGTTTGCCTGGTGGTTTCGGACATGACCACGCCCATCCGCGCCCGCATGGTTGATGTATTGACGCGCAAGCTGCAGGCCTCGGGCAAGATCACCATGGTGATCAATACCGGGACCGACACTGAAAGCGTGTCGGCCGCGCTCCGGCAGACGCTCAACTATCGTGCCGACGCCACGGTCGTGCTGTCCGGCACGCCGCCGGCCTCCCTCATCGAAACCTGCCTTGCCAATGGGCAGCAGGTCATCCTGATCAACCGCGACGAGCGGCTGCAGGGCTCGAGCAATCTCGGCGTTGACAATGCCATGGCCGGGCGCGAGGCGCTTTACCTGTTGCGCCGGGCCGGATGTGAGAGATTGGGGCTGATCACCTCAAACGCGCGCACGGCCAGCCTAGTTGAGCGCGAAACCGTGTTCGTCGAGGCGGCCGCCGCTGAGGGGGTGCAGGTGGTGGTGACCGAGGCTGGCCCGACCAGCTATGAGTCCGGTCAGGAGGCGGCCCGCCGGGTGTTCGGCCGCTCCGAAGCGCCAGACGGTGTGTTCTGCGTGACCGATCTGCTCGCTTTGGGTTTCATGGATGTGGCGCGGCAGGATTTCGGCCTCAAGATTCCCGATGATCTCTGCGTTGTCGGGTTTGACGACATCGAGCAGGCTGGCTGGGCATCCTACCAATTGACCACATTCCGGCAGCCCTTGAACCCCATGGCTGACGAGGTTGTCGACTTGTTGCTGCAGCCGCAGCGCGCTGTTTCGGAGCGCCGCATGATCGAGCCGATCCCGGTCTGGCGGCGATCCGTCCGCCCCGGCAAGCGCTAGCCGATCACTTTCTGCAGATCGCGGCGCCACGCCATTGCGGCGCTATTGCGTGGCGCCGAGATCCGCGCCGAAAGCCGCAGTTTTCTGCCAATTGCGCCCATGCTTGCAACGCGATGTGCGAGTTATTGCACAGGTGTGCAACGAAACCGTGTCATCAAAGCGTTATGTAACGCCCCTATGTAGGTCCTCAGTAGAGCGAAAAAATGCACTTGTGTGCAATCGCTATTCGGTGTTGTCTTGTTCTTGCGATGGCGTATCGCGGCAGGTGCAACCCGACTTGAGATTGGGACCGCCTTCCGTCCGCCAAAGCGAAGAGGGAGGAGGCCCATGAGGCGGGCGATCCGGTGCCGATCCGGGTTCGTCATCTCGGCAACAAGCCGATACGCCGCCTCCGCATTCGGCATGTTAATGCGCGGTGACCGCCCCGGTTGCCATGATGGGAGAAACAACATGAAACGCCGTCAATTCATGATTTCCGCCGCGGGTACGGTGGCCGGCATGGCCATTCTGCCCCGCATGTCCTTTGCCGCCGAAGGCGTGATCGACTGGTACACCAGCTCGGACACCAACATCCTCGACTTCTGGGCCAATACGGTCAAACCAGCCTTCGAGGCAGCCAACCCCGGCGTGTCGCTCAATCTGGTCGATGCGGGCGATGGTGCCGGCATAATCTCGATCGCTGAGCGCGCGATGGCCGCCAAGGAGACAGGTACCGATCCGCAGGCCGATTTCTTCGAATCTGCCGATGCCGAACTGCCGGCCGGCGCCATCGAGGCGGGCATCTACACCAATATCAAGGAAGCCGGCCTGTCGAACTACGACAAGGTCAATCCCCTGGCCATCGAGAGCGATTACTCGCTGCCTTATCGCGGGTCGCAGGTCCTCCTGGCATATGACAGCACCAAGCTGAGCGCTGCCGATGCGCCCAAGAACTGGGATGATCTGGTCGCCTGGATCAAGGCCAATCCCGGCCAGTTCGTTTATAACCGTCCCGACAAGGGCGGTTCGGGCGGCAATTTCGTGCGTCGCGCCATTCACCAGGCCAATGGCCTCGATCCGTCCAAGTTTACGGTCGACAACTACACCGAAGAATTCGGCAACGAGGCGCTCGGCAAGGCATGGGAGCTGCTCAAGGATATCGCTCCTTCGCTCTACGACAATGGCGCCTACTCCTCGGGCAACACTCAGTCGATCCAGCTCCTTGCGCAGGGTGTGGTCACCATGACCCCGGTCTGGTCGGACCAGGTGCTCCAGGCCATCGACCAGGGGGTCCTGCCTGCTGACACTGGTCTGGTGCAGCTTCAGGATCTGGCGCTGGCCGGCGGCTTCACCCGCTCCGTCGTCATCGAGAACGGCGTCAATCGCGACGCATCGCTCAAGCTGGCCGATTTCATCCTGTCCGAAGAAATCCAGAGCGCGATCCTGACCGAACTTGGCGGTTTCCCGGGCGTCAGCTGGGACTATGTTTCCCCTGAACTGCGCGAGCGCTTCGCCGACATCGTGCCGAAAACCATCCCGACCTTCCCGGGCGGCGACTGGGCGGGCCCGATCAATGATGGCTGGTACCGCAACGTTGCTCCAAACGTCGACCGCAACTCGTGACCGACGCGGCTCCGGCGGCACCACGGCCGCTTATCGACTCCAATGACAGCAGGAGGCCCACCGGCCTCCTGCTCGTCGCGATCCCTGTTTTTCTGGTTGGCTGGCTGGTGATCTGGCCAATCATCAATGCCATTGTGCGCACCCTATGGCGCCCCGACGAAACCGGTGCCATCGGCTTCAACCTCGACAGCTATGTCTTCTTCTTTTCCGACCAGTACTCGATCAACAATCTGACCATCACGCTTTGGACGACGCTGATGTGCGCCATCCTGCTGCTGGTGATCTGCCTGCCCATTTCGCTCTACCTGCGCTTCTCGGCCGGCCGCCTGCCGGCCTATGTGCAGGCGATGGCGATCTTTCCCATGTTCGTGCCCTCGATCATCCTGGCCTATGCCTTTATCCGCGTGCTGGGGCCCAATGGCATGGTCGATATCCTGCTCAATTCGGTCGGCCTGCCAAAGATCCGTACGCCCTATCTCACCCCCTGGGGGCCGGTAATCGGGCTGGTGTGGGACAATATCCCGCTGACGGTGCTGATCCTGCTCTCGGGCCTGGGCAATGTCGCCAATCAGGCGATCGAGGCGGCGCGCGATGTCGGCGCCAATCGTCTCCAGGTGTTCTGGCACATCATTCTGCCGCGCATCTCCAATTCGGTGCTGGTCGCCATTTCCTTTGCGGTGCTAGGCATTTTCTCGTCCTTCACGCTGCCCTATCTGCTTGGACCTGCATCGCCCGAAATGATGGGGCCATTCATGAACCGCACCTTCCGCGAGGTGAATGACCCGCTCAACGCGATTACCCAGGCGGTCATCACCTTCTGCTTCTGCATCGCCTTCGGGCTGTTCTATGTGCGCTCGGTCGCACGCAATCAGGGGAAGTGAGATGAAACCGCTTGCTCCCGCACTTGTCATGGCCTCCGGTCGGCGCAAGTCCATCCCTGTCCGCATTCCGACGGATTGGACCGGGATCATCTTTGCCGTCGTACTTTCCGCTGCGGTGATCCTGCCGCTGCTGGTTGTCGGGATCTGGGCCTTCACCGAAGTCTGGCGCTACCCCAATGTCATC
>Ga0208794_1000320_pt1 | contig 34959 bp, 28 predicted proteins | sample 32_taG_FD_184106 | JGI IMG/M metagenome (GOLD analysis project Ga0208794, IMG submission 184106) | Marine viral communities from the Gulf of Mexico - 32_GoM_OMZ_CsCl metaG (SPAdes) (version 2) | ecosystem: Environmental > Aquatic > Marine > Oceanic | place: Atlantic Ocean: Gulf of Mexico... | reverse complement strand
GGGCCGGCTTGGGCCTGATACTGGCCCTCGGACTCTTGGCCGGCTGCGGCAGCCCCAGCGACCGGCTGGAGCGCGGCGCGCTCGAGGAGCTCAGCGCCATCGAGATCTACCAGCAGGGCGAGGCCAGTCTCGAAGGCGGCGCCGCTGACGACGCGGCCTTCTATTTCGGCGAGATCGAGCGGCTGTACCCCTATTCCGAATGGGCCAAGCGCGGTCTGATCATGCAGGCCTTCGCCCATCACAAGGACCGGGCCTATGACGAGAGCCGGGCGAGCGCGCAGCGCTATCTCGACTTCTACCCGACCGCCGAGGATGCGGCCTATGCCCAGTACCTGCTGGCGCTGAGCTATTACGACCAGATCGACGACATCGGTCGTGACCAAGGTCTGACCTTCCAGGCGCTGCAGGCGCTGCGCGCGGTGATCGAGCAATATCCCGACAGCAGCTATGCCGCCGAGGCCAAGCTCAAATTCGACCTCGCCTTCGATCACCTCGCCGGCAAGGAGATGGAGATCGGGCGCTACTACCTCAAACGCGGTCATTACGCTGCCGCTGCCCGACGTTTCCGTGTCGTCGTCGAGGATTTCCAGACCACCACCCATACCGCCGAGGCGCTGCACCGGCTGGTCGAGTCCTATCTCTCGCTCGGGCTGGTGCAGGAGGCGCAGACCGCCGGCGCGATCCTGGGCTACAACTACCGCGGCACCGACTGGTACCGCGACAGCTATGCCCTGCTGACCGGGCGGGGCCTGCCGGTGGAGGCCGCGGGCGACAACTGGCTCGCCACGATCTACCGCCAGCTGGTGCGCGGTGAATGGATCTGAGATGCGCGCGCTGACGTTGGCTCCGGGGGGATAAGCCTATGCTGCGCGCGCTCGACATTCGCGACATGCTGATCATCGACCGGCTGGAGCTCGAGTTCCAGCCCGGCCTCAACGTCCTCACCGGCGAGACCGGCGCGGGCAAGTCGATCCTCCTCGATTCGCTGGGTTTCGTTCTGGGCTGGCGCGGCCGGGCCGAGTTGGTGCGCGCGGGCGCGAGCCAGGGCGAGGTCACGGCGGTGTTCGAGGTCGGACCCGATCATCCCGCCCGCGCGGTACTGGCCGAGGCCGGGATCGAGGCCGAGGGCGAACTCATCCTGCGTAGGGTCAACACCGAGGGCGGCCGCAAGACCGCATGGGTCAATGATCGCCGGGTGTCGGGCGAGGTGCTGCGCGCCCTGTCGGACGAGTTGCTCGAACTGCACGGCCAGCATGACGACCGGGGCCTTCTGGATCCGCGCGGCCATCGTCTGATGCTCGACGACTTTGCCGGGGCCGAGCCGCTGATTGCAGCGACCCGCAACGCCTGGGCCGCGCGGCGCACCGCGCGCCGGGCACTCGACGCCGCCGCAGAGCAGGTCGCCGCTCTTCGCGCCGAAGAGGAATATCTGCGCCATGCCGTGGCCGAACTCGATGCGCTCGACCCGCAACCGGGCGAGGAAGCCGAGCTCGACACGCTGCGTCGTCGGATGCAGGGCGCGGAGCGGGTGCGCGGCGACATGGCGCGCGCCCACCAGGTGATCGCCGGCGAGGGGGCTGAAGGGCTGGTGGCGGATGCGCTGCGCTGGCTCGACGGTGCGGTCGAGGCCGCCGAGGGACGGCTCGATCCGGCGATCGAGGCGCTCACCCGCGCGCTCGATGCACTCGGCGAGGCCGAGACCGGCGTGCGTGACGCGCTCGACGCGATGGAAGTCGATCCGCGCGCACTTGAGACGGCCGAGGAACGGCTCTTCGCGCTGCGTGGCCTCGCGCGCAAGCACGAGGTTATGCCGGACGAGCTGCCGGAATTCGCCGAAACGCTGCGCGCCCGCCTGCGCGCGCTCGACGCCTCCGAAGGCGACATGGCCGATCTCGAGGCAGCGGTGCGCGCGGCCGATGCGGCCTATGACGCGGCCGCCGCCGAGCTGACGGCCCGCCGCGTCGAAGCGGGCGGCCGCCTGGCGCGCGCGATGGCCGAGGAGCTGGCCCCGCTCAAGCTCGACCGCGCCGTCTTCGAGGTCGACGTTGCCCCCACCGATCCCGGCCCCGAGGGGCGCGACGAGGTGAGCTTTCGGGTCGCCACCAACCCCGGCGCGCCCTCCGGGCCGCTGTCGCGCATCGCCTCGGGCGGTGAATTGTCGCGCTTCTTGCTGGCGCTCAAGGTCTGCCTGACCGGTGACAATGCCGGCAAGACGCTGATCTTCGACGAAATCGACCGCGGTCTGGGCGGGGCCACGGCCAACGCCGTGGGACGGCGGCTGTCGCGGCTGGCCTCGGGAGCGCAGGTCCTGGTGGTGACGCATTCGCCGCAGGTCGCGGCGCTCGGTGCCCATCACTGGCGGGTCGAGAAATCCGTCAGCACCGGTCCTACCGGTGAAATGACGACCTCGCGGGTCGTCCCGCTCGACGAGCCGGCCCGGATCGACGAGATCGCGCGGATGCTCGCGGGCGACACCGTGACCGATGCCGCACGCGGCGCGGCGCGTGTCCTGCTGGGAGATGCCGACGCGGCCTGAAGCGGCGCTCGACGGTAATAGGGCGATGCGTCGGCGGGGATTCCCGAAACCGTCACATCGCCCGAATACGGCATTGCCCGGCCGGACGGGTAGAAATGGGATCCTGCCGATCACGGCTCCTCACCGCATCTCGGCCAATGCATGTCCGCGCGAAGCATGCGGAATTAATCGAGGGTCGCTAATGTCTCAGGTCAATGAGACGATCCTAGCCGGTTCCTGCCCTTTTTATCATACCCCGTTCGGTTAGGATGGCCGAAAAAACGGGCAGGCCTCGTATGCGGCGTCGCCCGAAGGCGACCGTTCGGCTTCTCCTTTTGGGCGCAGCCCCCTAGAAGCGAAACGGAAATGGCGGGGTACAGGCCGGCATGAGCGGCATGGAAGACGATCAGAAGGAGCGGCTGAGCGCGCGTCTGGGCCGGTCCTGGCGCGGAGGCTGGGCCCTGCTGCGCAGCCACGGGCCGAGCCAGGTGCAGTTCTGGTTCATCGCCCTGGCGCTGGGTGGGGCCTCTGGTTTGGCCGCCATCGGCTTCCGCGCCGGGATCGAATGGCTGCAGGCCGCCCTCTACGGCACCGACGACGTCGCCATGCTCCACAGCTTCGCCGCCTCGCTGCCCTGGTACTGGCTCTTGGGGCTGCCGGTCGCGGGGGGCCTCGTCGTCGGCCTGCTGCTCGACCGCTTCACCGAGGACGGGCGCGTGCGTTCGGTGGCCGAAGTGATCGAGGGGGCCGCGCTGCGCGAGGGACGAGTCGAGCGCAAGCGCGGGCTGATCTCGGCGCTGGCTTCGATGATCACCTTGTCCACGGGTGGCTCCACCGGCCGCGAAGGACCGGTCGTGCATCTGGCTTCGGTCTTCGCCACCTATGTCTCGAGCTGGATCCGGGCCGACGGGATCACCGGGCGCGACCTTCTGGGCTGCGCCGTCGCGGCGGCGGTCTCGGCGAGCTTCAACGCCCCCATCGCCGGTGCGCTCTTCGCGCTCGAAGTGGTGCTGCGGCATTTCGCGGTGCACGCCTTCGCGCCGATCGTCATCGCCAGCGTCGCCGGAACGGTGCTGAGCCGGTTGATCTGGGGCGACGTCACCGAGTTCGTGCTGCCGGACAAGAACGCACTGGCCTTCTATGTCGAACTGCCCGCCTTCATGCTGTTGGGCCTGCTATGCGGCCTCGTCGCCGTGGTGCAGATGCGGGCAATCTTCTGGGCCGACGATCTCGGCAACGCCGTGCAGGAGCGGTTGTCGCTGCCGCGCCGGCTGCGCCCGGCGGCGACCGGGCTGATCCTCGGGCTGATCGCGATCTTCTTTCCGCATATCATCGGGGTCGGCTACGAGACCACCTCGGCGGCGCTGCAGGGTAACATCGCCTTCGACCTCGCGGTGATCTTCGTGGTGATCAAGGTGGCGGCGGTGGCAATCACGATGGCCGGACGGATGGGCGGCGGGGTGTTCTCGCCATCGCTGATGATCGGGGCGCTCACCGGCTTGGCCTTCGGGACCGTGGCCACGGGCATCGCCCCGGAATTCTCGGGTGAGGGGACGCTCTACGCGCTGGCAGGCATGGGGGCGGTGGCGGCGGCCGTGCTGGGCGCGCCGATCTCGACCACGCTGATCGTGTTCGAACTGACGGGGGACTGGCAGACCGGCCTCGCGGTGATGGTGGCGGTGTCGCTCTCCTCGGCGCTGGCCTCGCGGCTGGTCCACCGGTCGTTCTTCCTGACCCAGCTGGAGCGGCGCGGCGTGCATCTCGCGGCGGGGCCGCAGGCCTGGCTCGCCGGGACGATCCGGGTCGAGACGGTGATGCGCGCCCAAGGCGCGCCGCGGGCCGCGCCCGACGACGCCTGCGCCGAGATGATCGCCGAGGGCGTCTTCATTCAATCCGGGGCGACGCTCGAAGAGGCGATGCCGCTCCTTGAGACGGTGCAGCGCCCCTTCGTGCCGGTGGTCCGTTTCGGCCCCGGCGACGCCGCGCCGGAGCTGTGGGGGGCGCTGTTCCAGGTCGATGCGCTGCGCGCGGTCAACCGCGCGCTGACGCGGATGGCCGCCGAGGAGCACTCCTGAGACAGGCGGTCAGACCTGCTCGACCGCGACCTTGTTCTTGTAGAAGGCGAGGCAGTCCTTGATCTGCTCCATGCCGTCCTTGGGCTCCTCGTAGGACCAGACCGCGTCCTCGATCGCACCGCTTTTGGCGATGATGTTGAAATAGCGCGCATCGCCCTTCCACGGGCAGTGCGAGCGGGTCTTGGACGGCTCGAGGAAGGCCATCGCGATGTCCTCGCGCGGGAAGTAGATCACCGGCGGGTAGTCGCCCTCGACCAGTTCGAGTGCCCGGCTGCTTTCGCCCAGAACCGCACCGCCCGCGCGCACCACCCAGGTGCCCTCGGCGGGGCGGATCGTGATGTGATCGCTCATCTCGTCATGCTCCCTGTGGATGGCCCGCCGTCACAGCGGCGCGCAGGCGGCTTCGAGCCATTCCTGCGCCGCGCCGTCGAGGCGCGGGGCGATTTTCGCGACTGTAGCGGCGTGGTAGGTGTCGATCCAGTCCCGCTCAACGGCCGAGAGCATCTCCGCGACGATCAGTCGCCGCTCCAAGGGCACGTAGGTGAGCGTCTCGAACTCGTACATCTCGCGATCATCGGCGCCGGGCAGGGCGGCGGCCGTGCGGGTGACGATCAGGTTCTCGATCCGGATACCGAAGGCCCCCTCGCGGTAGTAGCCCGGTTCGTTCGACAGGATCATGCCCGGCTCGAGCACGGTGTCAGAGGCCCGCGAGATCCGCTGCGGCCCTTCATGGACCGAAAGAAACGCGCCGACGCCGTGGCCGGTGCCGTGGTCGTAATCGAGCCCGGCGGTCCAGAGCGGGAAACGCGCCAGCGCGTCGAGGTCGCGCCCCGCGAGCCCCTTGGGAAAGCGCGCCCGGCTCAGCGCGATCATCCCCTGCAAGACGCGGGTATAGCATCCGGCGGCGTCCTCGGGGGGCGTGCCGATGGCGATGGTTCGGGTGATGTCGGTGGTGCCGTCAAGATACTGGCCGCCCGAATCCACGAGCAGCAGCTCGCCCGTCCGCACGTCGCGGTCGGTCTCCTCGGTGACGCGGTAATGGGTGATCGCCCCATGCTCGCCCGCGCCGGCGATGGTCTCGAAGCTGATGCCGTGCAGCGCGTTCGTGTCGCGCCGGAAGCCCTCGAGCGCGGTGACCACGCCGATTTCGGTCAGGCGGTGGCCGGGATCATTGGCAAGGCTCTCGGCCTCTTCTTCCAGCCAGTGCAGGAAGCGGCAGACCGCCGCACCGTCGCGCAGATGCGCTTCGCGGGCGCCGGCGATCTCGGCGTCGTTCTTGCGCGCCTTGGGCAGGATGCACGGATCCTCTGCCTCGGCGATATGGGTTTCCCAGCCCTTGAGCGTCGTCTCGACGATGGAGGGCACGGATTTCGGGTCGAGCCGCACCGGCCCCGACAACTGGCCCAACGCCCCGAGAAAGGCGTCGATGTCGAGCACGTCGACATCCGGCCCGAGATGGTCGCGCAGCTCGTCCGCCTTGCCCTTCGGGCAGAACAGCTCGCAGCGGCCGGTGTCGTCGAGGATCGCGAAGCTTAGCGGTACCGGGGTGCAGGGCACATCGGCGCCGCGGATGTTGAGCAGCCAGGCGATCGAGTCGGGCAGGGTGAGGACCACGCATTTTTGGCCCGCCTCACGCAGGGAAGCGGCGATCTCGGCGCGCTTCTCGGCATGGCTCCGGCCTGCGAACTCCTCCGGCCAGGCAAAGAATGGCGCGGGCGGCGGCGCCGGTCGGTCTTCCCAGATCGCATCGACGAGGTTGTCATGCGCCTTGAGGCCGATGCCCTTGGGCTGCAGCCGGTCATGCAGGGCGCGGATTTCCTCGGGGGTGTGCAGCCAGGCGTCGTAGCCCACCGTGCCACCCTCGGGCAGCGCCGCGATCAGCCAGTCGGCGAGCTTGGTCGCGGGCCAGTCGACGGGGGTGAAGTCGGGGGCGACCTGCGTCTTGATCTGGATCTTGTAGCGGCCGTCGATGAAGACCCCGGCCCGATCCTGCAGGATCGCGGCGAAGCCGGCCGAGCCGGTGAAGCCTGTGAGCCAGGCGAGCCGCTCGTCGCGCGCGCGCACGTTCTCGCCGCGCCAGGTATCGCCGCGCGGCACGATCCAGCCGTCGAGGCCCACGGCTTCCATGCGCTCGCGCAGCTTGGCGAGCCGGGGCGGCCCCTGTTCGGGGCGGGCGGTGGTGGCGAAGTTCTGGTACATCAGGCGACCCTGTTTATTCCGAGGACGCGAGCCCGCTTGCGCGGATCCGCATCGAAGAGCGAGGCGAGCTGTTCGGTCATCGCCCCGGCGAGTTGGTCCACGTCGGTTATCGTCACCGCGCGGTCGTAGTAGCGCGTCACGTCATGGCCGATGCCGATCGCGGCCAATTCCACGGCCTTGCGCTTCTCGACCATGGCGATCACGTCGCGCAGGTGCTTTTCGAGATAGTTGGCAGGGTTCACCGACAGCGTGCTGTCATCGACCGGCGCGCCGTCCGAGATCACCATCAGCACCTTGCGCGCCTCGCGCCGCGCCAGCAGCCGTCGATGTGCCCATTCGAGCGCCTCGCCGTCGATGTTCTCCTTCAGCAGCCCTTCCTTCATCATCAGCCCGAGATTGTCGCGGGTGCGGCGCCAGGGCGCGTCGGCGCGCTTGTAGACGATGTGGCGCAGATCGTTCAGACGGCCGGGCAGGGGCGGGCGCCCGGCGGCGAGCCAGTCCTCGCGGCTCTGCCCGCCCTTCCAGGCGCGGGTGGTGAAGCCGAGGATCTCGACCTTCACCTGGCAGCGCTCCAGCGTGCGGGCGAGCACGTCTGCGCAAATGGCTGCGATCGAGATCGGCCGTCCACGCATCGAGCCCGAGTTGTCGATAAGCAGGGTCACCACGGTGTCGCGGAACTCAGTATCCTTCTCGACCTTGAAGGAGAGCGGCGTGGTGGGGTTGGCGACGACGCGGGCGAGGCGGCCCGCATCGAGGATGCCTTCCTCGCGGTCGAACTCCCAAGAGCGGTTCTGCTGCGCCTGCAGCCGGCGCTGCAGCTTGTTGGCGAGGCGGCTCACCGCGCCCTTGAGCGGGTCGAGCTGCTGGTCGAGATAGGCGCGCAGCCGCTCCAACTCGGCCGGTTCGGCGAGATCTTCGGCGCCGATCTCCTCATCATGCCGGGTCTCGAAGACGGTGTAGTTCGGGTCGGCATCCGAGATCGCGGGGGGCGGCGGGTCCTGCGGCGCCTCGCCCTCGGGCATCTCCTGTTCCTCGGCATCCTCGGCCTCGGCCTGCTCGTCCATCGAGACCTGGGCCTGGCTCTGGTCCTGCTGCTGATCCTGGCTCTGCTCGGGAGAGGACTCGTCCTCTTCCTGATCCTCGTCCTCGCCGGTCGAATCCGGCTGCTGGTCGTCCTCCTCCTCGGAGGCTTCGTCCTCCTGGTCGGGATCCTCCATGTCAGGATCGTCGCCGAGCTGGTCGCCATAGCCGAGGTCGCGGATCAGTTCGCGCGTGAAGCGGGCGAAGCTCTTCTGGTCGTGCAGCGCCTCGGTCAGCCCCTCCAGCCGGTCGCCGCCCATCTCCTCGATGAAGCCACGCCACAGCTCCATGACATTGTCGGCGCCGCCGGGCAGGTCGCGCCCGGTGGCGAGATGGCGGATCAGGTAGCCCGCGGCGACGGCGAGCGGCGCGTCGGCCTTGTCGCGGATCTGGTCGTAGCCCTTGCGCCGCGCCTCGGCGCCGATCTTGGCGTCGATGTTGCCGGCGGTGCCGGGCATGCGCTTGGCGCCCACCGCCTCGACCCGCGCACCCTCCATCGCGTCATAGAGATCGCGCGCGATCCCGGCCTGCGGCTGGTAACGCGCGTTGACGGCGGCGTCGTGGTAGCGGTGGCGCAGCGCCAGCGCGTCGGCGGTCCCGCGCGCCAGCAGCACTTCCTCGGCGGTCATCCGGCGGCTCACCTGCGGCAGGCGCAGGCTATCCGGTGACAGGCCCGGCGGATCGACCGAGAAGCTGACATTGAGCTCGCGGTCGTCGGCCATGACCTTGGTCGCCTCGGTCAGGGCCTTCTTGAACGGATCGGCGGGGTTGTCGGACTTGGGGCTCATGACAGAGATATTTCACCTGAGTGGCAGGGCGGCAAGGGCCGGGGGACCCGGCCCTCGAGGTAGCGCGCGGCCGGGCCTAGTCGCGCAGGGTGTCGAGGCCGCGGGCCCCGGAGGCGAGATCGGCCAGCAGCGCCACATGCACGTCGAGCGCATCGATCACACGATAGCCCGGATCCTGCCCGTCGAAGACGAGATTCAGGTCGGTGCCTGCGAGCACGATCGCCTCGGCGCCCTGTTCGTCGACCATGCGCCGCCCGGCCTCGATCAGCGCCGCCCGGGTGGCCGTGTCACAGCGCCCCGCCACGGCGAGATCTTGATAGAGCTGGCCGAGGCGGTCGATCTCGTCGTCGAGGGCGACGGCCTGCGTGCGCTCGAGCTGGCCATAGAGGCGGGTGCGCATCACCACGCGGGTGCCCAGCAATCCAACCCGCGACAGCCCCTCGGTAGCGAAGAAGGCGTCGAGCGGGGCGACCGCCGAGACCAGCGGCAGGGCGGAGAGGGCGCGCGTCTCCTCCAAGCAGAAATGCCCGCCGAGAGAGGTGATGGCGGCGCAGTCCGCACCTGCGGCCGCGAGCCGGTCGATCAGCCGGGCATAGATCTCGGCCTGCGCCTGACGCCGATCGGCGAGGTTGTTCTCGATCAGCGCGTGGATGTCGGCCTGCACCACCGTCAGCTCCAGCGGGGCGCTGCGCGCGCGCATCGCGTCGCAAAGCCGCTGGTAATAGACGATGGTGGCCGCCGGGCCGATGCCGCCGATCAGACCGATATGCAGCCCGGCCCCCATTCTCAGCGTCCGGCGGTGCTCACCGCGCTCTCGGGCAGCTCCTCATCGAAGCAGCGCTGGTAGAACTCGGCCACGGTCTGCCGCTCCAGCTCGTCGCACTTGTTCAGGAACGACAGGCGGAAGGCATAGCCCACGTCGCGGAAGATCTCGGCGTTCTGGGCCCAGTTGATGACCGTGCGCGGGCTCATCACCGTCGACAGGTCGCCATTCATGAAGGCGGTGCGGGTGAGATCGGCCACGGTGACCATCTGGCTCACCTGCTGGCGGCCCTCGGCGGTGTTGTAATGCGGCGCCTTCGACAGGACGATCGCCGCCTCGGCGTCATGGCTGAGATAGTTCAGCGTCGCCACCAGACTCCAGCGGTCCATCTGCGCCTGGTTAATCTGCTGGGTGCCGTGATAGAGGCCGGTGGTGTCGCCAAGGCCGACCGTGTTGGCCGTGGCGAAGAGCCGGAAGAAGGGGTTCGGCGTCAGCACCTGGTTCTGGTCCATCAGGGTCAGCTTGCCGTCGGTCTCCAGCACCCGCTGGATCACGAACATCACGTCGGCGCGGCCCGCGTCGTATTCGTCGAACACGATGGCGCAGGGGTGGCGCAGTGCCCAGGGCAGGATGCCTTCGGCGAACTCGGTGACCTGCTTGCCGTCCTTGAGCTTGATCGCGTCCTTGCCGATCAGGTCGATGCGGCTGATGTGGCTGTCGAGGTTGACGCGCACGCAGGGCCAGTTGAGGCGGGCGGCGACCTGCTCGATATGGGTCGATTTGCCGGTGCCGTGATAGCCCTGCACCATGACCCGGCGGTTGTGGCCGAAGCCCGCGAGGATGGCCCGGGTGGTGTCGGGGTCGAACTTGTAGGTGGGATCGATGTCGGGCACCCGGTCGGAGCGCTCGGCGAAGCCCTTGACCTTCATGGCGCTGTCGAAGCCGAAGGTCTCGCGGATATCGATCTCCTCGGTCGGGCGGGCATTGGGGTCGGTCTGGGCGTCGGCCATGATGATCCTTTCGCGTGCGGGCATGGGCCCTGTCTGCGGTCGCGCCAAGTGATGGAGCATCGCGCGGCGGGGTTCAAGGGCCGCAGGCTGCGACCATCGGCCGGGGGCTGCTTGCCTTTTCAGGGCGCGGCGTCATTGTCTGCAACCGAACGCAGGGGGGATCAGCATCATCATGTCGCGCCTGACCGAGATCGAGGCGATGATCGCCCGTGTCGCGCTGGGCGACCGCGCCGCCTTCGGCGCGCTCTACGACGCCACTTCGGCGAAACTCTTCGGCATCTGCCTGCGTGTCTTGGACAATCGCGCCGAGGCCGAGGACGCGCTGCAGGAGATCTATGTGAAGGTGTGGCACAATGCGGGGCGCTATCAGGTGAACGGGCTGAGCCCGATGACCTGGCTCATCACCATCGCCCGCAACCATGCCATCGACCGGCTGCGGACGCGGCGCCGCGCAGAGCGGCGTGCGGGCGGCGACATGGCGGAGGCGGCGGATCTGGCCGACGCGGCGCCGGGGCCGGAGGCGCTGGCCGTGGCCGGGTCTGAGCGGGTCCGGATCGAGGGCTGCCTGACCGAGCTGGAGCCCGATCGCGCGGCAGCGGTGCGTGGCGCCTATCTGGCGGGAGAGAGCTACGCGGACCTCGCCGCGCGCTTCGACGTCCCGCTCAACACGATGCGGACCTGGCTGCGGCGCAGCCTGTTGCGCCTGAAGGAGTGCCTGACGCGATGACCGGGGCAGGAGATCAGCACGAAGAGGATCGCCTGCTGGCCGCGGAGCACGTGCTCGGGCTGCTGGAAGGCGAGGAATTGGCGCGGGCCGAAAGGCGGCTGGAGACGGATGCCGCCTATCGCGACGCCCATGCCGCCTGGGCCGAGGATTTCGCGGCGCTGGCCGACGAGGTGGCGCCTGCGGCACCGCCCGCGCGGCTCAGACAGGCGATCGAGAGGCGGCTTTTCGGCGCCCGACGCGAGAGCCTGCTGCGCCGGCTCGGGCTGTGGCCGGCGCTGACGGCAGCGGCGCTGGCCGCCGGCACCTACGCGGTGGTGTCCAATCTCGATCTCCTGCGTCCCGACCCGGTCGGGCCGGGGTTGCAGGCCGAGATCGCGGCCGAGGATCGCAGCCTCGTGGTGCAGGTGGCCTACGACCCGTCCGAGCCGGATGCGTTGCGCGTCTCGCGGCCGAGCGGCGAGGCGGCGCCCGGGCGGTCGCTGGAGTTGTGGCTGATTGCGGGCGAGGCGGCGCCTGTCTCGCTCGGCCTGCTGCCCGAAGACCGCGAGGGGCGCGTGAGCGTGCCCGAATATCTGCGGCCACTGCTCATGCAGGCCGTGCTGGCCGTCTCGGACGAGCCCGCGGGCGGTTCGCCCGCGGCGGGGCCCACCGGACCGGTCCTGGCGGCGGGAACGGTCACGACCCTCTGACCGGTCACGCCCCTTGGGCTCATGCGAGATCCCGGCCGCCGCTTGCGCGGCGCCGGTGTCTCTCTCGCACTCAGTCTTTGTCGCGGAACGACTTGCTGTCCTTGATCTGATCCCAGGCCCAGACCACCTCGGAGAGCTGCTCCTCCTGGGAGCGGTCACCGCCGTTCATGTCCGGGTGCAGCACCTTGATCAGCGCCTTGTAGGACTTGCGGATCTCCGCCTTCGACCAGCTGTCCTTAGCGTCGAGCACCTCGAGCGCGCGGCGCTCGGTTGCCGGCAGGCGGCGGGTATGCCCCTGCTGGGCGGCGTTGCGACCGGGATTGCGGGTGGCGTTCTCGCCGAGCACCTGGTGCGGGTCGTCGACGCCGAGACGTGCCCAAGCGCGCTGCTCTTCGCTGCGCTTGCCGAAGGGCTTGGTGGAGCGGCCCCAGACCCGGTCATTGTCGACCTGCTCGGCGTATTCCGCCTCAGTCGAGCCGTCGAAGAAGTTCCACTTGAGATTGTACTCGCGCACATGTTCCTTGCAGAACCAGAAATAGTCGTCGAGCACGTCGGGAGATTTAGGAGCCCGGTACTTGCCCGCCTCCTCGCATCCCGGGTGGTCGCAGACCCGCGTCGATGTCTCGAAGGCACCGGACATCCCGCGTCTGCCGCGCGGGTTTTTCTTCTTCGATGCCGATACGGACATATCGAAACCGAAGGGGTCGTTCTTCGCCATGCTCTGCCTCATCCTATCGAGTCGGACGCGGCAGTTTAGTCCAAGGAGCCGGAGATTGAAGGGGCGGCGGGCATTTTCCGCCCCCTCGGCGCAGCTCCGCCGGAATTATTCTCCGCGGTCGGCCGTGACCGGCGGCGCCGGACGGTCGGGAATCTCCTGCGCCTCGCGGCCGGAGGCGACCGGGCGGGCGGCGGCGGGCGTCTCGTTGCGGCTGGCGCTCAGCCCCGTGGCCTGAGGCTGCGCCATCGGCTCGGCCGCGACTGGGGTGGCCGCCGGCTGGGCGGCGGCGCCGCGGCGGAACACCAGCACCGAATGATAGACCGTGCTGCGGCCCCGGAAGCCCTGGCGCTCCTCGCAGGGCAGGGTCTCGGCGCGCAGGTATTCCCAGCCCTTCGCGCCCATCTCGTTGATCGTGCCCTGCAGGGCGTGGGCGTAGCGGTCCTCGCCGGTCTTGAGGCCGCGTTCCTTGACGCCGCGCTTGGGCGCGGGGACGACGCGGTATTCGTAAGCGGTCATGGCGCTCTCCTGTGGCGGGCTCAGAGCCCGAGCTTGGCGGTGACGATCTGGTTGACGGCGGCGGGGTTCGCCTTGCCGCCGGTGGCCTTCATGACCTGGCCGACGAACCAGCCCGCGAGCTTGGGATTCTGCTTGGCCTTCTCAACCTGCGCCGGGTTGGCGGCGATGATCTCGTCGACCGCCGCCTCGATCGCACCGGTGTCGGTAACCTGCTTCATGCCGCGTTCCTCGACGATCTTCGCCGGCTCGCCGCCCTCGGTATAGACGATCTCGAACAGGTCCTTGGCGATCTTGCCCGAAATGTCGCCCTTGGCGATCAGTGCGACGATGTCGCCGAGTTGCGCGGGGCTGACCGGGCTTTGCTCGATGCCCAGATCGTCCTTCTTGAGCCGCCCGAACAGCTCGTTGATGACCCAGTTCGCGGCGAGCTTGCCATCCTTGGCGCTGTCGAGATGGTTCACCACCGCTTCGAAATAGACGGCGTTGGCCAGCTCGGCCGTCAGCACGCCCGCGTCGTAATCCGACAGGCCCATATCGGCCATGAAGCGCGCCTTCTTGGCGTCGGGCAGCTCGGGAAGATGGGCCTTGATGTCGTCCACCCAGGCCTGCTCGATCTCGAGCGGCAGCAGGTCGGGGTCGGGGAAGTAGCGGTAGTCATGCGCCTCTTCCTTGGAGCGCATCGACCGGGTCTCGTTCTTGTCCGGATCGTAGAGGCGCGTCTCCTGCACGACGCTGCCGCCATCCTCGAGGATGGCGATCTGGCGCCGCGCCTCGAAGTCGATCGCCGCCTGGATGAAGCGCATAGAGTTCATGTTCTTGATCTCGCAGCGGGTGCCCAGATGCGAGAAATCCTGCGTTTCCTGGTACTTCTCGTAGTCACCGGGGCGGCAGACCGAGACGTTCACGTCGGCGCGCAGGTTGCCGTTTTGCATGTTGCCGTCGCAGGTCCCGAGATAGCGCAGGATCTGCCGCAGCTTGCCGACATAGGCGGCGGCCTCTTCGGGGCCGCGGATGTCGGGGCGGCTGACAATCTCCATCAGCGCCACGCCGGTGCGGTTGAGATCGACGAAAGACATATGCGGGTCCATGTCGTGGATTGACTTGCCCGCATCCTGCTCGAGATGGATGCGCTCGATGCGCACGCGGCGGGCGACGCCCGCGCCCATCTCGACGATCACCTCACCCTCACCGACGATCGGGTGGTAGAGCTGGCTGATCTGGTAGCCCTGCGGCAGGTCCGGATAGAAGTAGTTCTTGCGGTCGAAGGCCGAGCGCAGGTTGATCTCCGCTTTGAGGCCGAGACCGGTGCGCACCGCCTGCGCCACGCAGCCCTCGTTGATCACCGGCAGCATGCCCGGCATGCCCGCGTCGATGAAGGAAACGTTGGAATTGGGCTCGGCGCCGAACTCGGTCGAAGCGCCGGAGAACAGCTTGGCGCGGGTGGCGACCTGCGCGTGCACCTCGAGGCCGATCACCAGCTCCCAGTCGCCCGTGGCACCCGCGATCACCTTGGGGGCGGGGGCCTCGTAAGTCAGGTCCAGCATGGACGCCTCTCCTTGCACCGTTGTCGGGGCCTGATTAGGCGCGAACGGGGCCGTCTTCAAGGGTGACGGCCAGGCGGGCATCACGGCGCGGGATGCGCGGAACGGTGCAGGCGATGGGCGATATCCCGCTCAAATCATGGGGATGGGTCGAGCAGGCTCGACAGCGCGTCGCGCTGCGACGCAGATCGTTCCAGTTGCTGCCACAACGGATCAATTCTGAATATGTTCCAGAAACGTGTTTCCGCGCGATTGCGCCGTCTCGTGCCGATCGCCGCGCTGAGCCTCGCCGCCGCCTGCGCCCAGCTGCCCGAGCCCGAAGAACCCGTTGCCGCCGCGCCCGCCGCAATGCCGGTGATGGCCTGGGACCACAGGCCCGAGAGCGCGCAGTGGACCGATGCGACCCTCGCGGCACTCAAGGCGCATGGCGCGCCGCTCTTGAGCCAGGTGCCCGGCGACATCGCGACATGGTGCCCCGGCTACGTCCAGGCCTCCGAGGATGAGCGCGCCGCCTTCTGGGCGGGAATGCTGTCGGCGCTGGCCAAGCATGAGAGCACTTGGAACCCTGCGGCCGTCGGCGGCGGTGGCAAGTGGTTCGGCCTGGTGCAGATCGCGCCCGCGACCGCGCGCAGCTATGGCTGCGCGGCAGGCAGCGGCTCGGCGCTCAAGGACGGCGTTGCCAACCTGTCCTGCGCGGTGCGGATCGCTGCGCGCACGGTACGCCGCGACGGCGTCGTCGCCGCCGGCATGCGCGGTCTCGCCGCCGACTGGGGTCCGTTCCACTCGGCGCGCAAACGCAACGAGATGGCGGCCTGGACCCGCAGCCAGAGCTATTGCCAGCCGCGGCAGTCCGCGCAGGCGGGTGACCCCGCCAAGGCCGGCTGAGACGGGTGGCTGTCGCAGCCGCGACACAGGCCGGCTGCGACCGGCGCCAACCTCGCGGCATATCGTCGTTTTCGCGTTGCATCGTGGCCGCGCCACGGTGCAGTTATCGCCCCATGCTCGTGGCACTGACGATCCTGGGGGGTTGGATGGCCGTGATGCCGGGTCCGTCGGTCCATGCCGAGCCGTCGGGCCCGGCCGTGCATCTCGCGTCCGAAAAGGCGACGGCGCGCCCCACTCCGAACCCGCCCAAGACCGGTCCCGCCATCCCTGACCTCGCCGTGCCAGAGGTGCCGGACACGCTTGGCGATCCCTTGCCTCCAGTGACATTGCGACCGATGCCACGGCCCGTGACGCTGGCCGCACCCGCGCCGTCCAGCGCCGCCACCCTGCGGCCCCGCGCGCGCGATCCGTTTCTGCCGGCGGCGCGCTGGGACGGGCGCGAGGGGACGGGGCTGTGGACCCGTGGGCTGATGGCCGCGCTCCGGGGACCGGCTGCTGAGCTGGCCGAGGTCGTGCCCGCCGACATCGCCGATTGGTGCCCGGCCTACGCGGCCAACCCGCCGCGGATGCGTCGCGCTTTCTGGGTCGGGGTGATGTCGGCGCTGTCGCGCTTCGAGAGCCGGCACCGGGCCGACGCGGTCGGCGGGGGCGGGCTCTATCACGGGCTGCTGCAGATCCTGCCCGGCACGGCACGCGGATATGGCTGCGTCGCGCGGGACGGCGCGGCGCTGCGCGACCCGGTCCGCAACCTGAGCTGTGCCGCCCGGATCATGGCTCGCACCGTCAAGCGGGACAACGCCGTCGCGCTGAGCGGCGGCCGCCGGGCCGGGATCGCTGCCGATTGGGGGCCGATGACCAAGCCGGCCATGCGCGCCGAAATGGCGGCATGGACGCGTTCGCAGAGCTACTGTCGGCCAGCGCCGCTGGCGCGGGTGCCGCGCCCCAAGGCGCGACCGGCCTGAAGCTCAGGCGCGGGTCCGCAGCAGCGGTCGCGTCGCACGCACGAGGCTTACCGTCGGCGCATCTCGGCCACCCAGTGCCAAGGTCGCCTTGCGCAGCATCTCGATGCCTTCCTCGGACTTGGCCGGAAGCGCTGCTGGGGAGATCTCCTCGCCGACCGTCACGACATAGGGCTGACGGTCCTTGTTGAGCATCTCGTGGAACAGCGTGATGTCACGCAAAGTCGGGTGGATCAGGTCGAACAGGTAGAACAGCGCCGAGTTGCGGGCGCGGATGTTCACCGGGATCACCGGCAGGTCGTATTTACGCGCCAGCATCGCCGCCGATGCCATCCAGGGCCGCTCGTGTAGCCGCAGGCCGCGACGCTTGGCCAGCCGCCCCGATGGGAAGATTACGCCGAGCCGCCCGTCTTCGACCGCCTGACGGGTCAGGTCCATCGTCACCTTGGTCTTGGCGTGGCTGCGCTTTTCCTTGCGCCACTCGACCGGCACGATCAGGTCCGCCATCTGTGGCAGCACGCGAAGGATGTCGCCATTGGCATAGATGAAGAGGTCGGGCCGGATCGTCTTGAGCACATGGTAGAGCATGATCCCGTCAGCGATGCCGGTGGGATGGTTGGCGACGATCAGCGCCGGACCGTGCCGGGGAATGTTGTCGAGGCCATTTACCGTCAGGTGCCGCGCCAGCATGTCGCCCATCTCCCCCATGATCCGGGGGGTCGGCTCGTCCTGCAGCCGCGTGCCGATGGACACCGTGCGGTCATAGCTCAGAGCGAGATGCAGAAGACCGCGCAACGGCCGGATCAGGGGCGACCGCCGGAACATCCAAGGCGCACGTTCGGCGATCAGCGGGTCGATGCGGTCTTTCATGGAGCCTCAATACCCATTCCCACACGGCGGTTCCGTGACATTTGAGGCATCATGGTCGTTTTGGCAATGACGGGGACCGGATCGTTGCGAAAGCGGCGGCCCTGCGCCGGGCCCGAAACGGGGCCGTGACGCCGGTTCGCCACGGCCCCTCGCGACGTCATCACGCGGCCTGCCTTTCGTGACGGCCTTCGCGGATTTCCTCGATGATCTTGGCCACGAAGGCGTCGAGATCGCCGGGGTTGCGGCTCGTCACGATGCCCTGATCTGTGGCCACTTCCTTGTCCACGACATTGGCGCCCGCGTTCTTCAGGTCGGTGCGGATCGAGTGATAGCTCGTCACCTCGCGGCCGCGCACGACGTCGGCTTCGATCAGAAGCCAAGGCCCGTGGCAGATGGCGGCGACGATCTTGCCGGAGCGGGTGAAGTCCTTCACCAGTTGCACCGCTTCGGGCACGGTGCGCAGCTTGTCGGGGTTGATCTGGCCGCCGGGCAGCACGATAGCATGATAGTCCTCGGCCTTGGCGTCCGCGATCTTTAGGTCGACCGCGGCCTCGGGGCCCCAATCGGTCTCGTCCCAGCTCGTGATCGCGGTGCCGTCGGGGCTTGCCACATGCACCGTGGCGCCGGCGTCGCGCAGCTTGTCGCGCGGCACCTCCAGCTCGGATTTCTCGAAACCATCGGTGGCGATGATCAGGATCTTCGCTTCTTTGATATCGGTCATGTCCGTCTCCTTGCGGTTCTCGGCTCGAATTCTTCGAGGCCCAAACCAAAAGGAGGGAGGGGGCGTTCCGGGACGCCCCCTCACGTCACCGTCAGTCAGCCAGCATCCGCCCGACCATCTCGGAGGTGTCGCGGCTGAGCCCCTGCGCGCCCGCGATCCGCTCCAGTTCGGCCCGGATCAGGCGCTTGCGGTCTTCGTCGTAGCGCTTCCAGGTCGAGAAGGCCTGCGTCATCCGGGCGGTGGTCTGCGGGTTGAGCGGGTCGAGCTTCAGCAGCCAGTCGGCGAGCAGCCTGTAGCCCGCGCCCGAAGGATCGTGGAAGCCCGCCGCGTTGCCCGCAAGCGCGCCGAACACGGCGCGGAAACGGTTGGGGTTCTTCCAGTCGAAGGCCGGGTGGCGCGACAACGCCTCCGCGGTGGCGGCGGTCTCTTCGGGGCGGGCGGCGGCGACCTGCAGGCCGAACCACTTGTTCATCACCAGCCGCTCGTGGTGCCACTGCTCCTCGAAGGCCTTCAGTTCGGCCTCGCCCTCGCCGATGACCAGCAACGCGCCCAGCGCCGCGATCTGCTGGGTCATGTTGTCGGCGGCGCGGTACTGCGCCCGCGCCCGGTCGCCGCCCTGCGTGAGCGTCAGCAGCGACAGGGCGGCATTGGTGAGCGCCCGCCGGCCCGCATCCTTGGCCTCGGGGCTGTAGGGGCCGGTGACCTGATGCGTCTCGTAGAGCCGCGACAGCGTGTCGCCCAGCCGCTCCGCGATGGCCCGACGCAGCGCTTCGCGCGCCGCGTGGATCGCGGTCGGGTCCGGCGCGGTCCCGGTCTCGAAGATCGCCTGCGCCAGTTCGTCCTCGCCCGGCAGGGCCAGCAGACGCGCGCGGAAGGCCGGGTCGAGCGCCTCGTCGGTGACCGCCTGGCCCAGCGCGTCGACATAACCCGCATCCGGCCCGGCGCCGTCTAGGATCATCGCCAGCAGGCCGGTCCTGGCGAGGTCGCGCCCCGCCTCCCACTTGTTGAACGGGTCGGTGTCATGCGCCAGCAGGAAGGCGCGGGTCTCGTCGGACTGCTCGTGGCGCAGGATCACCGGGGCGGAGAAGCCGCGCAGGATCGAGGCCACCGGCCGGGTGGAGAGCCCCTCGAAGGCAAAGCTCTGCTCGGCCTCGCTCAGCTCCAGTACCCGCGTCGCGACCACCTCGTCGCCATTCGGGTTCAAAAGGCCCACCGCGACCGGGATCACCACCGGCGCCTTGTCGTCCTGGCCGGGGGTGGGCGGCGTCTCCTGGCGAAGCGTCAGGGTGTAGGTGCCGTCGGCATAGTCCTCGGCCACATGGACGCGCGGCGTGCCGGCCTGATGATACCAGCGCGCGAATTGCGACAGGTCCCGACCGGTGGCGTCCTCGAAGGCCTTCAGCCAGTCCTCGATCGTCACCGCCTGGCCGTCATGGCGCTCGAAGTAGAGGTCGAGCGCCTTCCTGTAGCCCTCGTCCCCCACGAGCCGCTTGAGCATGCCGACGATCTCGGCGCCCTTCTCATAGACGGTGACGGTGTAGAAGTTGTTGATCTCGACGAAGCTCTCGGGCCGAACGGGATGGGCGAGCGGGCCGTTATCCTCGCGGAACTGGGCCGAGCGCAGCAGCATCGCGTCGTCGATGCGTTTCACCGGATGCGAACGCATGTCGCCGGTGAACTGCTGGTCGCGGAACACCGTGAGGCCTTCCTTCAGGCAGAGCTGGAACCAGTCGCGGCAGGTGACGCGGTTGCCGGTCCAGTTGTGGAAGTATTCATGCGCGATGATCGCCTCGATCCGCTCGAAATCGGCATCGCTCGCGGTTTCGGGGGAGGCGAGCACGGCCGAGGAGTTGAAGATGTTCAGCCCCTTGTTCTCCATCGCGCCCATGTTGAAATCGTCCACCGCGACGATGTTGAACAGGTCGAGGTCGTATTCGCGGCCATAGACCTCCTCGTCCCATTTCATCGATTTCTTCAGCGCCTCCATCGCGAAGGCGCATTTGTCGATGTCGGCCTCGCGCACCCAGACATTGAGCGCGACCTCGCGCCCCGATCGGGTGGTGAAGCTGTCGGCATGGGCGACGAGGTCGCCCGCCACGAGGGCGAAGAGATAGGACGGCTTGGGCCATGGGTCGTACCATTCGGCAAAGCCCTCGCCGCGCGCTACCTCGTTGCCGTTCGACAGCAGCACCGGCAGGTCGCTCTCGATGCGCACGTGGAACGGCGCCATCACGTCGGGGCGGTCGGGATAGAAGGTGATCTTGCGAAAGCCCTCGGCCTCGCACTGCGTGCAATACATGCCATTCGAGCGGTAGAGCCCCTCGAGCGCGGTGTTGTTCTCGGGGTCGATCTCGACTTCGGCCGCAAAGGTGAAGGCCGCGTCGGGCGCGTCGAGCCTGAGGCCGCCCTCGACCAGCTCGGGCGTGACCGGGGCGCCATCGACATGGGCGGAGACCAGTTTCAGCTGTTCGCCATGCAGGAAGAAGTCGCGATCCGCCGCGTCGGGGTTGGGGCGGAATCGGATTTCCGAGAGCACCCGCGTCGCGTGCGGCGCGAGGCGGAAGGTCAGCCGAACCTCCTCCACCAGATAGGCGGGCGGCGTGTAATCCCGCAAAAACACGGTGCGGGGGTCATGCTGCGTCATGCCGAAACCTTTCGCTGAACCTTCGGGGCAGGCGGGACGTTAGGGCCACGACAGGGGGCCTTCAAGCGCGCCCCGCGCCGTCGGGTCGATGCCCGCACGGCACCCAGCCAAGGAGAGACACCATGTCCGCCCCGCATACAGACGTCGAGAAACAGGAAAAACGCCACAAGGGACCGCTGACCGGCATGGCCATCGTGGCGGTGTTCGGCGTGCTACTGATCCTGCTGCTGGTCTTCCTCGGCTTCGGCCAGGGCAACGAGCCCGAGGCCGAAAGCACCGTCGAAGCCGTGGGCAGCGGCGAGGTCGAGACCGAAAGCGAAGACATCGTCGGTGCGCCCGAGCAGATCAACGACAGCGTGGGCACCGCCGAACAGCAGTAAGCGGAGCCGCCCGACGGAAAGGGAAGGGGCGCGGGCCGGGGCCACGCGCCCCTTTTATGCAACAGGCTTCTAGTTGCCGCTCCCGCGGGGATCGACTAGCCATTGCGCAACGCAGTTTGAGGAGGAGACGGCGGATGGCCGAGAGGATCGACAAGCATGGGCTGATGGTGGCCCCCGAGCTGGTGGAATTCATCAAGGAAGAGGCGCTGCCGGGCACGGGGATCGACGCGGACGAGTTCTGGAAGGGCTTCGCCGCGCTGGCGCAGGAATTCGGTCCGCGCATCCGCGACGCGCTGTCGGTACGGGCCAAGATGCAGGCCGAGATCGACGCCTGGCACCAGACCCGCAAGGGCAAGCCGATCGACCCGGCCGAGTATCGCGAGATGCTCAAGGGGATCGGCTATCTCGTGCCGGAGGGCGACGATTTCGAGATCGGCACCGAGAACACCGATCCCGAGATCGCCCATACGCCGGGCCCGCAGCTCGTCGTGCCGATCACCAACGCACGGTTCGCGCTCAACGCCGCCAATGCCCGCTGGGGCAGCCTCTATGACGCCCTTTACGGCACCGATGCGCTGGGCAGCCTGCCGCAGGGCAAGGGTTATGACGAGGCCCGTGGCGCCGAGGTGATCGCCTGGGGCCGCAAGCATCTTGACGAGGTCGCGCCGCTCGACGGCACCTCCTGGGCCGAGATCGACCGTCTCGAGGTCAAGGGCGGCACGCTGGTCGGCTGCAAGGGCGACGCCGAGCACGGTCTCAAGGAGCCCGAGCAGTTCGCGGGCTCGAGCACCGGCGACGGCGCGGATCTGCGCGTGCTGCTGGAGAAGAACGGCCTGCTGATCGAGATCGTGGTCGATCCGTCGAGCCAGATCGGCGGCTCCGACCGTGCCGGGATCTCCGACATCCGCCTCGAGAGCGCCGTCTCGACCATCATGGACTGCGAGGATTCGGTGGCCGCGGTCGATGCCGAGGACAAGGTCCTGGCCTATCGCAACTGGCTCGGCCTGATGCAGGGCACGCTGCAGGCCACCTTCCAGAAGGGCGGCGAAGAGATGACCCGCCGCATGGAAGGCGACCGGGAATACACCGCGCCCGACGGCTCGACCCGCACGGTCAAGGGCCGCTCGCTGATGCTGGTGCGCAATGTCGGCCACCTGATGACCAACCCGGCGATCGTCGGCAAGGATGACGAGCGCGAGATCTCCGAAGGCCTGATGGACGCGGTGATCACGGTTCTGATCGCCATGCACGACCTCAACAAGGACGAAGGACCGCGCAACTCGACCCGTGGCTCGGTCTACATCGTGAAGCCCAAGATGCACGGCCCCGACGAGGTGCGTCTCTCGGACGAGATGTTCACCGCCGTCGAGAAGATGCTCGGCCTGCCGCAATACACGGTCAAGCTCGGCATCATGGACGAGGAGCGCCGTACCTCGGCCAACCTCAAGGAATGCATCCGCGCCGCGAAGAACCGCGTGGCCTTCATCAATACCGGCTTCCTCGATCGCACCGGCGACGAGATCCACACCTCGATGGAAGCCGGGCCGATGGTGCCCAAGGGCGAGATGAAGTCCTCGGCCTGGATCCAGGCCTATGAGGACCGCAACGTCGATATCGGCCTGGCTTGCGGCCTCAAGGGAAAGGCGCAAATCGGCAAGGGAATGTGGGCGATGCCCGACCGGATGGCCGACATGCTCGACCAGAAGATCGGCCACCCCAAGGCCGGTGCCACCTGCGCCTGGGTGCCGTCGCCGACCGCGGCGACGCTGCATGCCACGCATTACCACCATGTCGACGTGCTGGCGCGGCAGGAGGAAATCGCCAAGGGCGGTGCGCGCGGCACGCTCGAGGATCTGCTCACGATCCCGCTGGCGACGGGGCGCAACTTCGATGACGCCGAGGTCACCCGCGAGATCGAGAACAACGCCCAGGGCATCCTCGGCTATGTGGTGCGCTGGATCGATCAGGGCGTCGGCTGCTCCAAGGTGCCGGACATCAACGATGTCGGCCTGATGGAGGACCGCGCGACCTGCCGGATCTCGTCCCAGGCGCTGGCCAACTGGCTGCATCATGGCGTCGTCTCCGAAGAGCAGGTGATGACGGCCATGAAGAAGATGGCCGAAGTGGTGGACCGCCAGAACGAGGGTGATCCGGCCTACAAGCCGATGGCGCCGCATTTCGACAGCCTCGCCTTCCAAGCGGCCTGCGACCTCGTCTTCGAAGGCCGCAAGCAGCCCTCCGGCTACACCGAGCCGGTGCTGCACCGCCGTCGCCTCGAACTGAAGAACATGGAGAACGTCTGATGACCAAGCTCAACATCGACGCCGCCCGCACCATCATCCGCGAAACCCTCGCCAAGGCGCATGAGATGGGGCTCAAGCCCATGTCGGTGATCGTGCTCGACGCCGGCGGCCACCCGCTCGCCTTCGAGCGCGAGGACGGGGCGTCGCCCGGCCGTTACGCGATCGCCGAGGGCAAGGCCTATGGCGCGGTGATGCTGGGCATGCCCGGCTCGGCGCAGATGGCCCGCGCCGAGGCGCAGCACTACTTCATGACCGCCGCCAACGGCGCCTTCGGCGGCAAGGTCGTGCCGGTCCCGGGCGGCGTGATCGTGCGCGGCGAGGACGGCACCGTGCTGGGCGCGGTCGGCGTGACCGGCGATACCTCCGACAACGACGCCGAGGCGGCGCTGGCGGGGATCGCTGCGGCGGGCCTCAAGGGCGACGCCTGAGCGTCACCGCTCGATTGTGCCGTGATTGACGGCGAATGTGCGCGCGGCCCGGGTTTCCCGGGCCGCGCGATGCTTTTCACGAAGGGTTCGGCTGTATATCTGTAAGGGGCAGCAACCGGAGCGATCATGACCCGTCCCGTCATCGGTATCATCGGCAACAACCACGTCATCGACGGCCATTACGTCACCCATGGCGGCGGCGCGATGAACTCCTCGGCCGTATCGCAGGTCGCGGGCGGGCTACCGCTGGTGATCCCCGCCGACCCCAAGCTGGTCTCGGTCGAGGAGTTGCTCGAGGTCTGCGACGGCTTCCTGCTCACCGGTGGGCGGCCCAACGTGCATCCCGATGAATACGGCGAGCCGGAGACCCCCGCGCATGGGGCGTTCGATCGTTCGCGCGACGCGATCACCCTGCCGCTGGTGCGCGCCTGCGTCGAGCGCGGCCAGCCCTTCCTCGGCATCTGTCGCGGTTTCCAAGAGGTGAATGTGGCGATGGGCGGCTCGCTGCACCCGGAGATCCGCGACCTGCCGGGGCGCACCAATCACCGCATGCCGCCCGATGGCACGCTCGAGGAGAAGTTCGCGCTCCGCCATGTCGTGACGCTGACCGAGGGCGGCCCGTTCCACCGGCTCTTCGGCGCGCGCGAGGTGTTGACCAACACGCTGCACGGGCAGGGGGTGAACCGCCCCGGCCGCCGCATCGTGATCGACGGCCATGCCCCCGATGGCACGCCCGAGGCGCTCTATGTCGAAGGCGCGCCGGGCTTCACCATGGCGGTGCAATGGCATCCCGAATGGAAGGCCGGCGACGACCCGGTGTCGCGTCCGCTGTTCGAGGCCTTCGGCGAGGCGGCCCGCGACTGGGCCGCGCGCAAGCAGCCCGCGACATCGGCGCGGCGCAGCGCCTGAGGCCTTGTGCCCGGCGGTGGCCGGGGGATTTGCGTATTTCAGGAATGGTGAAGGGGAGGCGCGCGCTTAGGCCCCGTTTCTCCGGGCATGGAAGGTCAGTGGAAGTCGCGGCTCGGCGGCAGGATGCGGGCGTTGCGCGGATGCCCGTTCGCGGGCGCGCCGCTGCCGCGAGCCGAGCCTTGGACCGGGTTCTTGACCGCATCGGCATGGCTCAGCGGGGGGACGAGGCCTCCGGGTGCAAGCCGGGTGAGGGCGTCCGAGCGGTCCTCGAGCCGCTGCGCCACGAAATGCACGATCTCCACGTCGCGCTGCACGTAACCCTCCACCACCAGAAGCCGGGCCTGCATCACCACGCGCCGGAACTGCGCCATCACCTTGGGCCAGACCACGAGGTTGGCGACGCCGGTCTCGTCTTCCAGCGTGATGAAGCACACCCCCTTGGCGCTGCCTGGCTTCTGGCGGATCAGCACCAGCCCGGCGAGCTTGAGCCGCTGGCCCTGACCGGCGCGGGCCAGGTCGGCGGCGCTGGCATAGCCTTGCGCGCGCAGGCTCTTGCGCAGGAAGGTCATGGGATGCGCCTTCAGCGACAGGCGCAGCGTCTGGTAGTCGGCCACCACCTGCTCGCAGACAGGCATGGCGGGCAGGGCGACCGGCACCTCCGCCCCCTCGTCGCGTGCCTCGCGAAACAGCGGCAGATCGGGCGCGTCGCGCAAGGAACGCGCCTCCCACAGCGCCTGCCGCCGGTCGAGGAACATCGAGCGCATCGCATCCGCCGCCGCCAGCCGCCGCACCACCGCCGCGCCGATGCCCGCGCGGGATTTGAGGTCTTCGGGCGTCTCGTAGGGCGCATCGCGCGCCGCGACGATCCGCGCCGCCACCTCGCTTGCCAGCCCGCCGATCATCCGCAGCCCCAGCCGCACCGCGAAGCCGCCCGACGAAACCGGCTCCAGCGTGCAGTCCCATTCGGACATGTTCACGTCCACCGGCCTGACCTCGACTCCATGCTCGCGCATGTCGCGCACGATCTGCGCCGGCGCGTAGAAGCCCATGGGCTGGGAGTTCAGCAGCGCCGCGCCGAAGGCGCCGGGGAAGTGGCATTTCAGCCATGACGAGACATAGACCAGATGCGCGAAGCTCGCCGCGTGGCTTTCGGGAAAGCCGTATTCGCCGAAGCCCTTGATCTGCTCGAAGCAGCGCGTGGCGAAATCCTCATCATAGCCGCGCGCGACCATCCTCCCGACCATCTTCTCCTGCAGAAGCGCAATCGTGCCACGCGAGCGGAAGGTGGCCATCGCCTTGCGCAGCTCGTTTGCCTCGGCGGGCGAGAAGCGCGCGGCGTCGATGGCGATCTTCATCGCCTGCTCCTGAAAGATCGGCACGCCCAGCGTCCGGCCGAGGATCGATTTCAGCTCCCCCGGGTCATGTGGGTGGCCGGGCGAGGGGTATTCGACCGCCTCCTCGCCGGCGCGGCGGCGCAGATAGGGATGCACCATGTCGCCCTGGATCGGACCGGGACGGACGATGGCGACCTGGATCACGAGGTCGTAGAACGAGCGTGGGCGCAGCCGGGGCAGCATGTTCATCTGTGCCCGGCTCTCGACCTGGAACACGCCAAGGCTGTCGGCGCGGCACAGCATGTCGAAGACGCGCGGATCCTCGCGCGGGATCGTGGCCAGATCCTCGCGCCGGTCCCAATGCGCCGCCACCAGATCGAGGCTCTTGCGGATGCAGGTCAGCATGCCGAGCGCGAGGATGTCGACCTTGAGGATGCCCAGCGCGTCGATGTCGTCCTTGTCCCATTCGATGAAGCTCCGATCGGCCATCGCGCCATTGCCGATCGGGACCGTCTCGGTCAACGGTTTCTCGGTCAGGATGAAGCCGCCGACATGCTGGGAGAGATGGCGCGGCATGCCCACCAGCTGCCCGGCGATCAGGAGCGCCTTGCGCAGCAGCGGATCGGTCGGGTCGAGCCCGGCCTCGCGCACGTTCTCCTCGGCGATGCCGCTGCCCCAGTGGCCCCAGACGGTCTTGGCCAGCGCGCCGGTCACGTCCTCCGACAGGCCCATCACCTTGCCCACCTCGCGGATCGCCGAGCGCGGGCGGTAATGGATCACCGTGGCGCAGAGCCCGGCGCGTTCGCGGCCATACTTGGCATAGATGTGCTGGATCACCTCCTCGCGGCGCTCATGCTCGAAATCGACGTCGATGTCGGGCGGCTCGCGGCGTTCCTCTGAGATGAAGCGCTCGAACAGAAGCTGGTGCTGCGCCGGGTCGACGGCGGTGATGCCCAGCACGAAGCAGACGGCCGAATTCGCCGCCGAGCCACGCCCCTGGCATAGGATCGGCGGCTGGGCCGTTTCCCGCGCGAAACGGATGATGTCGTGGATGGTGAGGAAATAGCGCGCGATATCGAGCCGGCCGATCATCGCGAGCTCCTTCTCCAGCACGGCGCGGGTGGCGGGCGGAATGCCTTCGGGCCAGCGCGTCGCCGCCCCCTCCCATGTCAGCTTTTCGAGGTGATCCTGCGGGCCACGTCCCTCGGGCACCACCTCGCGCGGGTATTCGTAGGCCAGCTCCTCGAGATCGAAGCGGCAGGCATCGGCGATCTCGCGCGTGGCGCGGATGGCCTGCGGCCATTCGGCGAAGAGCCGTTGCATCGTCTGGGGCGACTTGAGGTGCCGCTCGGCATTGGGGGCGAGGCGCGGCCCGGCCTCGGCCAGCGACACGCCCTCGCGGATGCAGGTCATCACGTCCTGCAGCGGGCGGCGTTCGGGCGCGTGGTAGAGCACCTCGTTGGTGGCCATCAGCGCCAGCCCGACGGCGCGGGCCATGCGTTCGAGCGCGTTGATCCGGGCCCGGTCGTCGCCGCGATAGAGATGCGCGGCGGCCAGATGGGTCAGCGCCGGCAGACGGCGGGCGAGGCGGGGCAGGGCGGCCTCGAACCCCTCCAGATCGGCGGGTGGCACGAGGATCAGCTTCAGCCCCTCGGCATGATCCGCGAGGTCGTCGAGCGTGACGTCGCTCACCCCCTTCTTCTGCCAGCGGCCCTCGACATCTCGCATCTTGGCCTTCGACAGCAGCGCCGAGAGGCGGCCATAGGCGGCGCGGTCCGTGGGGTAGGCAAGGAACGTCTCGCCGGTGACCAGCGCAAGGCGCGCACCGATCACCGGCCTGACATTCACCCGCTTCGCCGCGACATGCATCCGTACCACGCCCGCCAGCGTGTTGAGGTCGGCGACGCCCAGCGCGTCGTAGCCCAGGCTCCAGCCCTGCACTGCGAGATCCACCGCATCCGAGGCGCCGCGCAGGAAGGAAAAGCAGGTGGCAAGGCCCAGCTCCACATAGGCGCTGGGCGGGTTGGGCGGGAACTCCGCCTGCTGTGGCACGTCGCGCCGGGGATGTTTCTCGGTCTCGGGCATGGCTCAGGCAAAGGCGCCATGGAGGAACCAGCGCGGCTCGGCCCCGCGCCCGTCGCCCAAGAGGCCCTCGCGGTAGAGCCAGAAGCGACGACCGGTCTGGTCCTCGATGCGGAAATAGTCGCGCAGCCGGGTGCCGGGGCGGTCGCGCCACCATTCGGGTGCGATCCGCTCAGGGCCGGCGAAGCGCGCCACGCGCAGCCGTTGGCGCCGCCACAGGAACTGCGCGGGCGGGCCTTCCGGCACGGCGTAGAGCACTTGCACCTCCTCGGGCGGCTCGAACAGCCGCAAGGGGCGATGCAGGCGCGGCGCGAAGGGGCGGCAGACGGCGTGCAGCGCCGGACGCCAGAGCACCTGCCGCTCGGGGATGTGGCTGGGGGCGGGCAACGGCCGGGTCAGGGTCTGCGGCCCGAACCGCGCCGAGAGCCGGTCGATCAGCCGCGCCAGGTCGTCGGCATCCTCCGCCGCATGGTCGAGGCGGCGCTGGCGGTCGGGCAGCGCCTCGGCCACCAGCGCCGCCAGCGTGATCAGGTCGAAGCCGAAGCCCGGATCAAGCCGGTCGAGCCGTCCGTCGAACAGCCGCAGCAGGTGATCGGGATCGCGCGAGGGACGCGAGGTCGCGGCCTGCGCCTGCGCCACCTCGCCATCGGTCCGATAGAGCGCGAGCGCGAGCCGGCGCGCGCCGAAACCTTCGGCAGCCAGCGCGGCGCAGAGGGCACGCGTCAGCTCCGGCAGGTGCGGCAGCGGGTCGAGCACCGGCTCCGCCAGCCGGGCCTGCACCGCAAAGCGCGGCGGGTCGTCGGGGCTGTCGACCGGCTCGGGCATGCGGCCCGAAAGCTGGTCGAGGCGGAGCAGCGGGTCGGCCTCGGGCAAACCCGCGCGGAACCGCCGCGCCAGCGACAGGCGCGGCACGGCGCGCAGCGCGCCGATGGTCGAGAGGCCCAGCCGGTCGAGCGTCCGTACCGTCGCCGGGTCGAGCCGCAGCGCCGCCACGGGCAGCGGATCGGTGCGCGTGGCCAGCTCCTCGGCGGCGCAGAGGCCAGGTGCGAAGCGCGCCAGCGCCCAAGCGGCGCCCCGGGTCGGCGCGATCGCCGCGCGGCAGGTCAGGCCAAGCCCCGCGAGCCGCGCCGCGATCTCCTCCAGCATGGCGGCCTCGCCGCCCCAGAGATGGTCCGAGCCGGTGACGTCCATGACCAGCGCGTCGGTGCCGTCGATGGCGGTCCAGGGGCACCACCGCCGGGCCCAGAGCATGAGCCGATCGAGCGCCGCCTTGTCGCCACGCGGGTCGGCGAATGCGGCACGCAGCTCGGGGCAGATCGCGCGCATGTCCACCAGCCGCGCGCCGGGCGCGATGCCCAGCGCCTGCGCGGCCGGATTCACCGCGTGGATCACCGGGCCCTGCGCGCCTTCGAGCGCGAGCGCGAAGGGAAGGTCATCGGGCGGTGCCTCGTCCCGCCGCAGGGCCTCGCGGCGCCAGCGCTCGACCGCGAAGCGGGGGAGATGCAGCGACAGGATGCGCCGCGCCCCGGGGCCGCCATCGTCGGATGCCGTCCCGCCCGTCGCACCGCCGCGCCGGATCTCCGGCGGCGCGGCGGCGGGGCCGGGTCGCCTGCGCGGGATGCCCACGGGGCTGAAGCTGTCCTCCGGCGCGGCAGGTATCGGCCCGGGAGCGGGCGCGGGCCGAGGCTCCGGCGCGGTGCCGGTTGCCTGGCGCAAGGCCTCGGCGGCCCGCGCGAGCTGGCGCGGGTTGGCGGCACGGGGCCGGGCCTTGGCGATGTGGGGCGCGCGGAAGGCGAGGACAGGCAGCTTGTCCCCGCCGGTCATCGTCGTCGTCTCTCTGGCGAGAGGCGCGACCGCTCGGGCCTGTCGAGAGGTGACGCCGCCGGGGCAGGGCGCATATGCCCCGCCTCGTCATTCATTCGATAGGCGCGGCCTGTCGACCGCCACGCGGCCGGGTCAGGCCGTGGCGCGGGCGGCTTCGGCCGCCTCCATGCCGATGGCGTGATCGAAGGCGAGATCGCCGGTCGCGGGGTCATGGCCGGCCACCCAGCGCCCCGGCGCCCGGAACCGGGTGCGGAACAGCTCGGCGCTCCACAGCGGCGTGCCCGGCGCGCGGGCGTCGTCCGGTTCGGACCGGGCCGGTAACGAGGAGAGCCGCCAGCGTTCGCGCGCGGCGCTCAGCTCGGGTGGCGCGGCGCGCCGGATCAACCAGGCAGGCACTCCATGCGCCTCGGCGCGCAGGGCCAGCCGCTTGGTCGCGGTGAAGTCGACCGCGGGCGCGCTGCCCCAGACCTCGCCTATCACCGCGCCGAGCGCCGGGCATCCCAGCCCCTGTTCCATCGCCCAGAGCACGTCGATCGCGCGCGAGACCTGCAGATGCAGCAATTCGCATCCCCCCATCCCGGGGGGGAAGGGGCGCCCCGTCTCGCGCGCCGAGAGCCGATCCTGTATCCACAGCACCGGTCCGCTGCGGGGGGGCAGATGCGCCAGCGCAAAGGCCGGCGCGGCTGCGTCCGCCGCGGTTTCGGGAAAGATCTCGGACAAGCTGGGCTGGCGTAGCGCCGGCGCCTTGCGCGGCGTCGCGTCGGGGGCGGGGCATGAGGCGGGAGGCGACCACGTCACGGGATCTCTCTGCAAATTTATGTTCTTGTTTTGTTCTAGTCCTGTCGGGACCTTCCGTCAAATCCTCCGTGCGGCATTGCGCCGCGCGTGGCGCTGCGGCAACGTCGCCTCTGCGAAGCAGGGGCTTCGCCCGAGGGGGATCCGATGCGCCACACCATCCATCGTCTCGTCGCACTGGCGCTCGTCGCGGCGCCGGCCGGGGTGTCGGCGCAAACATTGCCTGCGCCGCTCGACGACGCGGCCTATGTCGCGGTCGATCCGGAGGCGGCGGCGCTGGGACGCCTGCTGTTCTACGACCCGATCCTGTCGGGCAACCGCGAGGTGGCCTGCGCGACCTGCCACCACCCGGCCTTCGGCACCTCGGACGGGTTGTCCCTGCCATTGGGCGATGGCGGCCGGGGCCTCGGTCCGGCGCGTGTCGTCGATCCCAACAACGCGCCCGAGCAGCGGGTGCCCCGCAACTCCCAGGCGCTGTGGAATCTCGGCGCGCGGGAATACGTCTCGCTGTTCCATGACGGCCGCGTGGAGATTGATGCGGCGCAACCGGGAGGCATGCGCACGCCGCTCGACGCGGACATGCTGGAGGGGTTCGACTCGATGCTCTCTGCCCAGACCATGTTCCCGGTGCTGAGCCCGGATGAAATGGCCGGGCATTACAGCGAGAACGAGGTGGCGCAGGCGGTGCGGCTGGGCCGGCTGACCGGGCCGGGCGGCGCCTGGGAGCTGATCGCGCGGCGGGTTGCGGCGATACCGGACTACGCCCGCGGTTTCGAGGCACTTTACGATCTCGCGCCCGAGGAGATCGGCTTCACCGACATTTCCAACGTCATCGCCGCTTTCATGGCGCATGAGTTCCGCTCAGATACCAGCCCGTTCGATGCGCGGCTGCGCGACGGCACGCCGCTCAAGCCCAAAGCCGAGGCGGGTCTGGCGCTGTTCTACGGCGAGGCGGGCTGCGCCGAGTGCCATTCCGGCCCGCTGCAGACCGATCACGGCTTTCACGCCATGGCCGTGCCGCAGCTCGGCCCCGGCAAGGGCGCGCGCTTCGAGACCCATGCCCGCGACGAAGGCCGGTTCCGGGTGACCGGCCGGGCCGAGGATCTGCATGCCTTCCGCACGCCGAGCCTTCGCAACGTGGCGCTGACCGCGCCCTATGGTCATGCCGGGGCACATGCGAGCCTGCGCGACTTCGTCGCCGACCACCTCGACCCTGCTGCGGCGCTGGGCCGCTACGACCGGGCGCAGGCAGTGCTGCCGGAGATGGACGCGGCAGATTGGCGGATCCTCGACGATCCGGCCGAGACGGCGGCGATCGGCGCGGCGGCCACGCGAGCGCCGCTCGACCTCGCCCCTGCAGAGATCGACGCGCTGGTGGCCTTTCTCGAGGCGTTGACCGACCCGGTTGCCAAGGCCGGGCGGCTCGGCATTCCGGAGACGGTGCCGAGCGGGCTGCCAGTGCCAATGCCGGTGCCCTGATCCCGCGCCGCGCGCCACTGCGCCGCCTCGTGCCAGTCGAGGCAGCGCCGGGCAGGGGCGGCTTTTGCGGCAATGGCTGTCTCCATGATCCGGCCATCGGCCCAGATCAGCTCGGCCCGAGGCAGGTGTAGCCGCAGGGCCTGATCCGGCAGCCGCCCCTCGGTCGCGGGCGGATGGCCCAGATGCCCCGCTTCGGCCAGCACTTCGGTGGTGCCGAACAGCTGCAGGATCAGCGTGCCGCGCAGCAGCAGCCTCTGTCGGGGCAGCAGGGCGGGGCCATCCTCGGGCTGCAGGATCCTGTACGGATCGCAAGCCCGCCAAGACAGCTCGAGCACCGGTTGGAAGCCGTGATCGCGGGTCAGCACCCGGTCGTCGGGCCGCAGCGCCTCGACCCTGCGGGCGCCGCGTGCCGTGGCGATCCGGGTACCGGGCAGGAACAGGCCCGGGCGGGCCACGGCCACGGCATCCTCCGGAATAGGCGCCCGCTGCATTTCATTCCCCTCGCGATCGGCTCCGTTTTGGAATGAAACCCTTGAGGAAAGGTTACATTAACCCCGGAATTTCCGCGGTTCGGGGCGGAGGCGTGGCGAGAATGCGGCGACGAGGGGGCGGACGCTACGTCTCGCCCCACGACGTCATGTCACGGCGGCGCGGGCGTGGAATTCGGGCCGATCCCAAGAGCCGTCGCGCAGGATCGACGCCATCACCTCGACCGCGCGGTCGATATCGGTTTCGTCGAGATAGAGCGGCGTGATGCCGAAACGCAGGATGTCGGGCGCCCGGAAATCGCCGATCACGCCCTGCGCGATCAGCGCCTGCATCACCGCGTAGCCCTGCGGATGCCGGAACGAGACCTGGCTGCCGCGTCGCACGTGATCGCGGGGGGTCGCCAGCTCGAGACCGGGGCAGGCGGCCTCGACGCCTGCGATGAAGCGGTCCGACAGCGCCAGCGAAGCGGCGCGCAGATCCGCCATTTCGACGCCGTCCCAGATATCGAGCGCGGAGTCGAGCGCCGCCATGGCCAGCACCGGGGGCGTGCCGACCCGCATCCGGGCGATCGCGGCGCCGGGGCGATAGCTCGGCTCGAAGGCGAAGGGCGCGTCATGGCCGAGCCAGCCCGACAACGCCGGCCGTACCGCGTCGATCAGCCGGGGCGCCACATGGATGAAGGCCGGCGCGCCGGGGCCGCCATTGAGGAACTTGTAGGTGCAGCCGACGGCGAAATCGGTGTCGGCAGCAGCGACGTCGACATCGACCGCGCCGGCCGAATGCGCCAGATCCCAGATGGCGAGCGCCCCGGCCTCATGCGCGCGCGCGATCAGCTTCCGCATGTCGTGACGGCGCCCGGTGCGGTAGTCGACCTCGGTGATCATCATCACCGCGACGTCCTCGTCGATCGCGGCCTCGACCTCCTCGGGCGCCACGACGCGCAGCTCGTGGTCGCGCCCGAGCTGTTCGATCAGCCCCTCGGCCATGTAGATGTCCGACGGGAAATTGCCGCTGTCGGTCAGGATCACCTTCCGCTCGGGGCGCAGCGCCAGCGCCGCCGCCAGCGCCTGATGCACCTTGATCGACAGCGTGTCGCCGAGCACCGTGGTGCCTTCCGGCGCGCCGATCAGCCGACCGATCCGGTCGCCGAGCGTCGCGGGCTGCGCCATCCAGCCGGCCTTGTTCCAGCCGGTGATCAGCATCTCGCCCCACTCCTCCGTCATCGCCCGCGCCATGCGCGCCGGCGCCGCCTTGGGCAGCGGACCGAGCGAATTGCCGTCGAGATAGGTCACGCCCTCGGGCAGCTCGAACAGGGCCTTGGTGGCCCGAAAATCGGTCGTCATGGCGTGCCTCCCCGCAAATGTCGCAGATTGATGGCAGCCCGGCTCGATCCGCGCAACAGCGGGTGACAGCGCCCCGACGGCAAGGCAGAACAATGGCATGTACTGGATCGACTTTCCCCCCGCCTGGACCCTCTACGCGCTGCTTGCCGCCTGGGGGATCTCCGTGCTGGAGCCCGAATGGCTCGGCTTCGGCATGCATCACGCGGCGCTGGGCATGGTGGTGATAGCGCTGGGCCTCGGGCTGATGCTCTGGGCGAGCGCAGTGATGCTGTGGCACCGCACCCAGGTCATGCCGCGCCGCGAGGCGGCGACGCTGGTGACCACCGGGCCGTTCCGCTTCTCGCGCAACCCGATCTATCTGGGCGATCTGGTGCTGCTCACGGGCGGCGCGCTGATCCTCGACGCGCCGCTGGCGCTGGTGCTCGTACCGGTCCTCGCCGCGATCCTGTCGCGCCGCTTCATCCGGCCCGAGGAGGCGATGTTGCGCGCCCGTTTCGGCCCCGCTTTCGAGGCCTGGTCCGGACGCACACGACGCTGGCTCTGAGGCCTTGTGACCCGGCGGCAGCAAAGTCCTGCGCCGCCCTTGTGCAACATTCTTTCCCCCGCTACTCCTTCGCCAACGCAGAATGACCGGAGGGGACGTGGCGTGAGGATCGGGGCACCGAGGGAACTCCATGACGGCGAAGCGCGGGTATCGATGACCCCGTCTTCGGCGCGTGACTTGCAGAAGCTTGGGCATGAGTGCCTGATCGAGGCGGGGGCGGGCCTGGCGGCGGGCTTCACCGACGCGGCCTACGCGGCGGCGGGGGTGCGGGTCGTGCCGGATGCCGAGACGCTGTGGGCCGAGGCGGAGATCGTCACCAAGGTGCGGCCGCCGCTCGACGCCGAGATGG
>Ga0208794_1000319_pt1 | contig 35049 bp, 49 predicted proteins | sample 32_taG_FD_184106 | JGI IMG/M metagenome (GOLD analysis project Ga0208794, IMG submission 184106) | Marine viral communities from the Gulf of Mexico - 32_GoM_OMZ_CsCl metaG (SPAdes) (version 2) | ecosystem: Environmental > Aquatic > Marine > Oceanic | place: Atlantic Ocean: Gulf of Mexico... | reverse complement strand
CATCTCCATAATCATTGTAAATTGGGATATTGATTCTAACTTCTCTTTCCTCTGAGCCAGCTTCTGGTTGTACGATTCTAAATACTTTATCAATCGAATAATGCTTTTGAGAGACTTGTTGGAAAACCCTACCTAAATGCTCTAATGCCGGTTCTACGATAGAAGACATCCACGCTTTTAATCTCCGAGTACCAAATTCATCATTCGCAAGTAAACCTCTATAAGTTTCAGCTTGCTCACTTGTGAATCCCATCATAGCAGATGGAACCCCACTAATATATTCCGCATCCCCCTTGCCTTCTTGGGTAATAGTATAAAATGCATTATTAATTGGGGCGGGTAATACAGGAGTTGGTGGTTGGAATCCCTGTCTGTACTTCAACAATGCACCGGGAGAGGATGAATACTGCTCCCATTGTTCCTCGTCAACCGAGCCTTCCTCATACATCCACCTAAGATTAGAAGCTAAATTCGCATTATGAATCATAATCTGATGCGCTTTATTAATCTCACGTTGCTTACCAATAAGAGGCATTACTGCGCTCATTGGATATGGAGTTCCTGTATAAAGATATGGAATTGGTATAATTGGATACTCTGTAATTGGCAATTCATATTCATATAAAAATACATCATCACCAACAGTACATACTAATTTAATACGAGTATCAAAAAATTTAACAAAATCTACGACAGATTTTTTAAACTCTTGTCCCTTCATCATTGTATCAAATTCTTCTTCTCTCATAATCACCTGCTCAACCTTAGAGACTTGTTCTTGGGCAGCTGACATTAATTCTTGTTGTTTTTGTTGCACTGCAATTTGAGCCTGAGACTCTGCTTTCTTTATTTCCAAATCAGCTCTCTCTGGAATAATATCACCGTTCTCTAATTGTTCATTAATTGCTAATACAGACTCTTGAAGAGAAACATTGACTTCCTCTTGGAACTCTTGCAACTCAACTTCAACAGCCTGGTTAATCTGCTCCATCTCTTCTTTAGATGGTGGCACATTTATAAATGCATTAATAAAAGGAACTTTTACTTTACTATAATTTTCATAGTAAGAAATAATATCCTCTTCCTCACCTTCTGGATTAATAGTATGAGAAATGTCCTCTGGTTGAATTATCTTAGAATCCTCGACATCTCTTTGTGAATATATTCCATCATGACTAGAAGAAGATGTGACTCTTGCAATTTTAGAAGCGTGCTGTGGGAACAGATTTTTTAACTGAGTCTTTGAAAGATTCTTCTTAACCATAATAAACCCAGCATCTCGGAATAAGAAATCACGACTAGCTGGGTCTACAAAAACATCATAAGGGTCAATCCTGCTAAATACAACATCTCCCTTACCGTGGTCTAAATTTTGGTCAACATCTATTAGAAAATACCCAATCCCCTTAACGAGAGAATCAAGAACAACTTGGCCATATAAAGAATTACCATTGGATAAGTGCCAACAATAATCTGAAATGTCTGAATGTATTTGTGCAATATCTGTATCATCACCAGTCGCCCCAACGGCCTTCCATCTTGGAGCATTAGCCGTTACAAAATACTTCATAATTTCAATAATAGGTAAAATCCTATTAATTGTAAAATCTGGCATTCCAGATTCTTCTAAATCATGAGATTCCTGCTCAGTTAATTGCTCATCTAAATAAAAATCATAACCAGTTTGGCTTTTTGAACGCCATTTAATTCTATCTGTATTATTTGCTCTATCCCAAAGTTGCTTATTTATCGCAGCTTTACTTTTTCTTCCTCTTTTTGCCATTACTTCATTAATCTCCTCTCAAGCTTTTGCAAGAGACTTTTATCAAGGTCAAATTTAATACCAACTCCACCATCCATCTTCTGTATATCAAATTGGCCATATTTTGTTCCAAAAGAAATTCCATCCGAACTCAATCCTATACCTCTAGACTTAGCAGACCTATGCAATAATAAAGCACCGGCAGATTGGACGGGAAATTGTTTTAATGTGCTCAATGTAGCCTCGGATTGCTTTAAGTATCTATCCCAAGCAGAATCCGACCTACTACCAGACAATGTTTTTGCGATATTCATACCAATATCAAAAGATTTCGCATACAAAGAATCTTGCGCGACGGGAAAGTCTAATCTTAAATTTGGAGATTTCATTCCCATTGGTAATTTATTTTTATACTCAGAATATTGAGGCATCTATGAAACTACCCAACTTTTTGCTTTTCTTCTAGGTTTATACCATCCCTTTTTATTCTCTTCCCGCCTCATATTTGGCGGAAATGCGTGTAATTGCGCATAAAAAAGAGTCTCAATGGTATCATCATGGCTCATTTTAGGGCCAAAAGTAACAATTTCGTTGATTAAATCAAACATATTTTCTTTTAAATATACATTTCCGGTACTAAATCTACCACTTAAACCACTATAAATCCTATTTCTCTTTTGCATACCGCCTGGTTTTTCTGGAATTACGCTAATATTGAACTTATTTTCCAGTCTTCTACGCTCATTTAGGGATTGGAATATGCTTCTATTCATAGCAACATCCTCCACTGTGGAACTCACGCAATGATATTTTTGGTGCATATCCATTATATAATCTACAACACCCTTCTTGCCAATTAGGTTCCCATCATTATCTCTAGCCCCCACAGTTGGAATACTTCTATGCCTTTCGTATTCTAAAATATATAATTTATTATTTACATCAATAGCAATTGCCATTATTACACTAAAGTCGGAAGTCTTTGTATCAATATCTGTTGCGGGGTCACATCCTATAAATGTATTTACAGGGATTCGTTCTCCACCCATTACAAGATAATTCTGACCATTCTCATTTTCATAGTATCCATCCCAATATTTAATATACCTTCTCCCCCAAACAGCTTCTTCATCATTTTGCACTTCCAATTCATATTCTTGATAATATCCATGAACACGACCAGCTTCTGAATATTCCTTCTTTATTCTATCTAATTTTTCTCTTGGGACATATGAGTTCCAAAGAACCCCACCTTCCATTTCTGGTTGGGTAGATTTATATGTAATAACATCCCAAGTATATTCGTCTTTATTCTCAGCCTTATTATATCCATCTAGAATATTCTGGCAAAGACTATCATAATGAACTGGAGTACCAGCGAATATCAATCTTCCATGAACATCTAAAGCAGGTTTTACACCATTATATACAATATTCTTGATTTTCTCTCTCGCATCTTGAGTAACAGTATTAGTTTCACTCTCTGTATCATCTAAGGCAACAATATCATATCTTTTACCAAGATAGTTTTCGCCACGAACACTAGACAAATTAGAACGACTAATTAACTTCGCATTTGTAGTAGTTACAATATCAGTCTCAGTCCACTTATCACCTACAATATTACCAAAGTAATACTTTATCATCTCATTATTTTGCAAGTGTTGTTTTACATATTGAAGATTCAATACGGATTTTCTATGATTATCACTAATCCATGCAAGAAACATCAAATCATCAGACTTCTTAAATAAAATCTTATGAAGTAAAAATGTCTTAAACAACTGTGTCTTCGCGCTTTGACGTGGGAGTATTAACGCTAAAGACTTCGTAGTGTTCTCTAATAAAGCATCAGCAATCTCATAATGAAACAGCGGGGATTCGGATTTACCAAAATCACCGGGAAGGAATAACTTGCCGAAGGCAATTAAATCATGGTAAGCTACTTCAAGAGCTTTTTCTGCTTCGCTTACGTTTTGTTTGTTTAGATTTGCCATCTTTATTAACTTCTTGTTCTTGCGCCTGTTTCATTTTCGATTCCAAGAAATCATTAAATTTCTTAGAATCTTTTTTCATCTCAACATACTGTTCAAAAACAATTTCCATATTATGAAGTCTTCTAACAAACTCCATAATTATATTTTCTAATTGACCAATACGTTCAATCATTTCCTGCCTTTTCATACTCCTTTTTGAAATCATGTTATTATCCTTTTATTTAAGTCTTTTACTTCAAACTCTTTTAATAGTTTCTTTTCATTTGCACCTTTAGTAAATGCACATACAGTATCTACACATCCTTTAACATATGCATTAGCCTCAATACTTGTATCAAAAGAAGCCATTATAGCGTCTTCACCATCTTCTTTCATTTTTTTCCAGAAGACTACATGATTACCAGAGAGCATCATCTTCCTTGCCCCCTGTACTTCTTTTTACCACCTTTTTTATATTTAGTATTCTTAGATGCTCCCTGTCTTGTTTTCTTTGGACTTGGTTTTCTATAACTATCCATTTTTTATCGCCACATTATTATTATAAGCTTCATAACTCTTACCACCATATATAGCTTTACCGTTATAAATACCTATGGTATCCACTTGGAATCTTTCATCATCATACTCTACAATCCCAAGACCCTGTTGCCAGTTATATCTAGTCCCACCGCCAGGAACGATTCCGTCTATTCTTGCAAGAGTCCCCATTGATACAGCTTGATATATCTTAGGATTACCCCTTGTCCATACAGTCTTGTGGGCCATTTCCAATCTATGCACATGTCCTTGAATCATACTGATTCTTGGAGAATCGAGTACCTTCATTACACTCTGGCCACTTTTCGCACCCACTTTATTTCCATGAACACATACAAGATTATTATTTATATAGAACTCCCCATGAGGATAATTGCCTACATAATCTACTTCAAGTTTATGCAATCCAAGAATATATGGGATTGACATTAACGGCGGAACATCTGGTTCATTCGCTGGTTTTATACCATAAGCCTGTATTGTATTCTGAATAATGCTATCCATCATACGTTTCTCATGGTTTCCTTCGATATAAACCATCTCTTGGCAGTAAGGTCTAAGTTCCTTTATCCAAGAAGCCAACCAATCAATACTAGGTTGTGTGGTGAAATAAAACTCTGGGGAACGTACATAGTGAGTACTCCAATCTGGTAAATCAAGCATATCACCAAGAAGAATCACCCTATCTGGTTTTACATCTTTCACAATTTGAGTTGCGACGGATATAGCATCCAAATCATGTAATGGTTCCATCGTATTGCTTTGCAAGTCTCTTTTGTACCCTACTTGAGCATCGGGGAGAACAATATCAACTTTTAAATCCCTTTTAGGAATACTAATATTGAAATTTATTTCTCCTACTTCCGCTCCTTTAATTGGAGGGAAATCACACTTAACTGGCTTTCTTCTTACAAGAGATGCACTTACTTGGTAATTAGTATGAGTATTCCAAACAATCTCATTATCTATTTCCTGCTTAGCGGAAACATCCCATTGATTAACCTTGAAATGAGTTACTTTCCATATTTCGTCTGAAATACTGAATTTCTTCATTATATCTTCTACAGTCGGGACTTTGTCTTCTTGAGTATCTGTTACATAAATGTAATTCAACTCTTCAACCATAGACGATGTTGTCGCATTTACATCTTGAGAAATAGAGGAACTATTTATCTCAGATTCGCAATCAAGGCACTTATATCTTTGAGTACCATCTTTTCTTTTTCCATTCTTCTTATTTTTAGAAGAACCACATTTAGGACAATGCATATCCTACTCCTTTACTTGTTGTACCTCTTCAAGCTGAGGTCTCTCAGCCTTCTCGAGTTGCTCTGGTGAGAATCCTTGAAACATTCCAATAATACCCATCTCTCTTTGCTTAACTGTATTACCAGTAGTCCCAATTATCTTACCAAGCTCTTTTGTTGATTGTAAGACAATATTATCATCTTCACTATTATCTGCAAGACATTTTAACTTACCTAAGACGTAATCATGGTCTACACCCATATTCTTAGCAACGTCCATTACAGATTTTTCAATTTCTTTCATAACTCTTTCCTGCTTTAACAATAATGTAGCATTCTTTCTCGCTTTTAAGTCATTCTCTTGCCCAAACGCATCAACATACGCTTTGACAGGCCCCATTCCTACAACTATATTTGTAGCAAATATTTTTTCCCTATTTGTAATCTTTTCCCTTTTAGTCCTAGACTTTGGGTCATTCCCCGAAAATGTATATCTATTTTTATGCTTAGAAAAGTCCGTATCCATCTTTGAGCCTTTAGTCTTTAAAAACGTACCTACAACAGTACGAACCCATCCACTCGCATATTTATACTTACTTCTATCGTGGGGATGCCTAATAATATCGGCAACTTTTAATAATTGGACTATCCCACCATCATCAGCGATAACCCAATCGCCTTCCTTTCCATCCATCCAGTTCTCAATAACCGGTTCATCTGGATACACAGTCCGAAACTCCTCTACGCTTTCGTAAACGTAATGCTTCTTATTGCGTATCTTCTGATATTCCATCATACTTTAATCGACATATCTGATTATACAGATGGTCAATTAATTCATTTACCGCTGTTGGGATATAATATACTTCACTGTCTATCTCTATCGGACATACATCTTTTACAGATAATTTAGATAATATCTCTTCTTGGGCTTCTATCGGCAACTTGCCGAGTTCTGTCATGCCAAAGGCCATCTTATCTCAAGAATACAATCTCTCCAGCCGCTGGTGCTGTACCATCTGACTGGTCTCTTGCTCCCGTAGCACTCAATTTCAAAATAGTTCCAGCCTGGATTGCCTTGAAATGAACCCAAGAACCATCTATATAAAACTCATAATTACCAGTTACCCCTACATAAATTGCCCTACTATAAGTTTGAGTACTTACATTACTTGTAATACTCTCCGCTGAAACATAAGGGGCGACTCCTTCAGAAGTTGTGAAATCCATTAATGATTTACCCATTTTAATAATCTTCCTTATTTAAACTTGCAAAATATACAATATATAATAACTATAAATCAATATATATTTACTCACCAATTAAAGACAGACTTTTGCGAAAGGCAAACATGCTATGACTACATTCAACCCAATAAACCAAATTAATACAAATCAATACTCATCAAAAACCATCTAAAAACTAAAAAATAACACCGCCATTCTATATCGAGGAAAATCAAAAAGTCAAGCTCTATTTTATATACAAAAAAAAAATTTTGCATAAATCTATACCAATCCCAATAAATATGCACATATTATATACAAATTACGTTAAAAACCACTTTTTATACATAATGACCAAGTTGTTTCCAAAAAATAGAGGGTAAATGGTGCTCTTCCTTAATTACTCCTATACCCCCATTCGGGGGATTTTCCAAAATGGAATTTTAGTTAAAAATGAATTTTTATATATTTTATTGATTATTAATTAATTAACTAACAAAGGAAACAATAATCATGACTGAATTCACAAGAGAATACTTCGTTAACCGCCGTAATAAAGTTATTGATAAATACATGGATGACCATGCTAAGGCTCCTGTTCGCCGTGGTTACTCTAAACTAGCCGGTATGCCGATACCAAGTCAAGCTGATATAACTCGAGCTGCTCAAGCACAACTTAGAGTTATCAATGATACTTGTACGACTCTCGGATTTGACCCAATCTGGAATGACGAGGAAGAAGACAAAGGATTGACTGGCAACCCTGCATAACCTTAAGGGCTTTCATTAGCCCTTTTTGTTACTTCTTATGGTAACTCTTATCTATAATGCATAAATGTATGAATATTGGGGCAATAAACATTAATAGTAGGTAATTAACATTATTTATTGATTGATATTGCATAATACATTGTCCCTTTATTTGTACAACTTGGTCATTTACGGATAAGTGAATAAAACTTAAATAAAAACGTGAAAGGAGCTTATAATGAGCTTACAATTTGCAACAAAGGATAAAGTATGGTGCGTATTAATGAGTGATATGCATGGTAACCCGACAAATCTAGTTCTGTACTTCTCAATAGATAGAGAGCAGTGTGTAGATTGGATGAAAGAAAGGGGAGTTGCATTATGAATTTTGTAATAATACTTACAATCACATTTGTAGTAATTGCACCTATAGCTCTATTTGCATCGTGGAATGAGCGTAATGCTATGGAGTGGATTTACAATAACACTAATCATTGCCCTTTCAAGTATAAGTGGCAAATAGCAAATGATTTATCATTCAGAGATAAGTCAATCAAGTTCAGTCACTTAATGATTCTTCCAAAGAGAGTAGTTCTTTCTTTATGGGCTGAACACATGACTAAACAAAGATGTAAATGGTAATTTAATAAGGGCTCGGTTGATTCCATAATTGTTACATAACAATGAGTTGGACAACGAATTAACGTCTTATGCCGAGTCCTTAAATAAATAAAGGAAAAAAATCGTGAAAACAAAAATAAAGATGGTAAGTGTAGGGCAGGATACAATTTTTCACCTAAAGGGCTTATCTGAAAGAATTAAAGAACTTTCTTGGGACATATTGGAAGCTGATGACGATAGTATAGATGAATTTTTAGATAGCATGCCTAAAGTAAGACAAATAGAGCTGGTGAAGGCTCACAATAGTATGGAGAGTGCTTATACAAACATTTGCTATCTCATTGAGAATTTAATAATTCAAGAATCTGAAAGATTAAAAAAAGAAGTAGAAAAATTTAAGAATGAGGAATAAGGGCTGATAATGGCGGCACGTGCATGGTAAAAACCGTTGTAACTATCCATATCAGCCTATTTCTCAGTGGACTAAAATGTCTTAACACAACACTTAAAGTGTGTTTGAATGAATAAGGCTAAATAGACTGCCTTGTCCACTAAATTAATTGGGATATTGCGACTCGGAGCACCGAAAAGTGTCGACACTTCATGGAACCTTGATAATACTATAACGCGCAAGGAAATATCCCTAACTTAATACAGTATATACCCCTGATGATTGTGTAAACAATGAACTGGTGAAAAGTGAGATGGGAACACTTATACTGGGTTGTTAGGCAGTACTGAAATCAAGTAGGAACTTCTAATAAAGGAGAACAGAGTTTTAGAAACTTGTACTGCCTAATAATTCAAACATGGGGGCTCAATAGGTTTTTGTAATAACACGTTTTTTCCTATTCATATAACTCGGATATGTCGAGCCCCTAATTAATTTGTCTCAAACAACTGAACAAAAAAGGAAACGAAATGAAAATAACAGCAACTCAAGGACTAGCAGGTATATTTGTATTTGTAGTTCTTGCACTATCAATACTAGCGAAAGAAGATGAAAACGAAATAGAATACGAAGTTACAATAGTACCAGAATCTATTGAAAACAATATAGTTGAAGTAGAATCTACCGAAGAAGAAGTAGAAGTAGAAGAATCCTCTGAAGATACTAATACTTTCACAGAAGAAGTAAATCATGTTGTAACAGAAGATAATTCTATTGTACATTACAATAATAGTGGAGAATTAATAGTACCATTCCCAGATTATGAAAATTTTTCAGATGCTTTTTCTTATGCAAGAAGTACATTGGGAGATAGTTCTTCAACCGGAACAATGCAAGTATTTGTATGGCAAGGTAAGAAATACCATACAGAAACTTTGAAGCAATAAATAAATAAGCCCCTCTATTAATTTAGGGGGGCTTCTATTTAAAAAGCAAGGTGAAATTATGAACTGGAAACAATCACTTGACAGATACCTAACAACACCGCCCGATGATGGTTTTACAGACTATTGCGAAGCGGTAACAGAAGCATTTACTGATACCTTCTTTGATACCAATGAAAGTCGGATATTGGATGATACTGAACAAATAGATAAATGGCTTGACAAACTTTGTTTTAGCGGTGTTGAGCCTGAAAAAGCAGCAAAGATTATTGAGCGAGCTTTTAAATTTTATTGTTTATAACTCAAGCCCATAACAGCTTGGAGATTGCCAATACACATCTTTGCTACCTTATTGAAAATTTAACTCAAGAAGTGGAAAACAAGGTGAAATTATGAAAGTAAAAGACCTAATTCAAAAATTAAGAGGATACCATTCAAATTCTACGATACAATTTTATTTTTTAGATAATTACAACCTTGAAAGTTGTGAAATAGAAACAATAATAAAACCTTATGATTCACAACAAGTAGAAATAACAATCAAACCCTATAATACAGATGAGGGTGGTAACAAAATAGAAAAAGAGAAGGAAATTTCTAATGTTCATGCAATTAAATGAATACAAATCAATGCATAAAAATGGATGGAATATATCATTGTGCAAAGGACTAATGAATATCGTATATGATGAAGCATTTTTTTGTATTTCATGGGAAAAAGATAGTGTGTCATACAATATGTGGTTCAGATACGGAGAATTTAACTATTTCGAAATGTATAATAATGATACAGAGAGAATAGAATACTGTAGCGATAAAAACCTAATGCAAGAATATAATGAATTTATGTCTATAATGGATAGATGTAGAAGAAAGGGATGAGAAGTTATGACTATTAACGAGTGGGGTGTATTTGTAGAGAGACCCGATAATTCGACCTATGAAATAATATTAAGCGAAGAATTAGCGAGCCAAGTTTATGAGTATATTCAAACGATAGAAGATAATGACGATAGGGTATTGTCTAAAGATACAGAGGGGAAAATATTATGGTAGAGAAAAAGGAAATTTTAGACGATTTCACAATAGCGTGCCCAGAGTGTGGCTATACACTTTTTGGCGAAGAGCCAAGATATATTATAGAGTGTGATATATGCTTAGAAAAGAGAGAAGAAGAAAGTGAGGTGGAATGATGTTATTACAACAAATAGTGTGGAGTTTTATAATATTAGCAGTTTTATCAATTTTATCTTTAATTTATTATGAGTTAACGGAGGAAGATGAATAATGATTGAATTATTACAAATTATTGCAAATACAATAGGATGGATAATCCTAATTCCAATATTATTTATAATATCATTACTTTTGTTCGGAATAATAATTGCATTTATTTCTGAAATCAAAGAAAAACTTAAAAGAAAGTGGGGATTATGAATCAATCAATTCCAAGCAACGGTGGTATATTAGCATGCTGGCTTCAAGAAACAGAAAGCAAAGATGGAATTAAATATTTTAGTGCTTTTTTCCCTCGAGCTAAGTGGGCATTTTTTAAAAACGAAAACTATGAAGAAATAGTAAATAAAATTGACAACAAAGAAAAAGATGCATTCGATTATTATAGCTCAAAAGCTTCTGTTCCAAAATATACCATATTTAAAAACAGTAAAAAAATTGGTATTGCATTGCCAAGAGAAAATGAATTACATAAATTCCTTTATATTCCACGTACTTATAAAAAAAAGATGCTAAGTAATAGGAAATATAGTATTCTTAGAGACTATTATATTTTTGACTTAGAAGACGATTTTATGATAAGGGAAAATTCAAGGCTAATGTTTTTCCAGTAAAAGAAAAGAGAATAAAATGAATAAACTAAAAAAACTTGTTAATAAAGCATTAAAAGATTCGCCAAAAGCAGTACCATCTAAGGGATGTAAATATTTAAAAGATGTCCCAGTTGGTTCTATTTTTGTTACAAGAACAGGAATGAAAGGAGTATTAATAGATTGCGAAATAAATGCCAAAGTAATAATACTTAGTGTGCCAAACATAGAAGAAGAAGATAAAAATTATTATTTAGGTAAACAACTAATATCCACATACACAGAGGTTCTGAAAAAATGAAAAAAATAAAAAAAAATGAAAAAGTAGAACATTATAGAATTGAAAATGTTTCAATTAAAGAAATAATGAATAAATATCCAGACAAGGTGATTGATGCTGTAGATAGAAAGATTGATACAGTTCTTGTTTTAGATACTTGTAAAATAATATTCAAAAAAGAAAGGAAATAGAATGGTTAATATAACAAAAGAAAAGTTTCATGAGTACAAACGAGTACAAATGAGCGGTGAATATAATATGTTTGACCCGAGAGCAAGAGAAATGACCAATCTAACCAAAGAAGAATGGATTATTATAATGAAAGATTATAAAAAGCTTAATAAATCTTGGGGAGAGGAATAAATGTATGTAAATAGATTGGCAGTTCATCCATGTTTGCAAGAAGGATGTATGAGAATTGCACTTTATGAATTTACAGATGTTAGGTTCAGACGAGATATTAACCTTTCTGTAAATGATGATGGGGATTTTTGCGCTGGAGATAGTAAAGAAACAATAATTTTAGGGCATTCATGTGAACATCATGTAGAAGAAGTAAATAAAATGCTAAAAGATGGAGAAAAAAATGAATGATATGTCATTACTAAATCGGCTTGTAATAAATAAATCAAGAAAGGAATTGGAAAAATTCTTTAAAGATAAAGGATTTAAAAATTCAAAATTTGCGGCTGAACAATTTCTTAAAGCTCAGTCTGAAATAGAAGAAGATAAAAAAATAAAAAATAGCTTGACTCTCAAATAAAAAATAATAAAGGAGAAAAAAATGGGTTTCGATATATATGGAATGAATCCACAAATTAATGAAGATTATCCACCTAGGTTCGATGAGATAATGAAAAAATATGGTGATGGCAGCGGTTGGCTTGACTGGTCTAAAGATATACCAGAGGAAATAAAGAATGAATACTATGCTATCCAAGAAAAGCATCAGGAATCAAATCCAGGCGAATATTTTAGAAATAATGTATGGGGTTGGAGACCTCTGTGGGGTTTTGTTTGTGAAGTATGTCATGATATATTAACAGATAAAGACGTAGAAGGCGGATGCTATAATGATGGTCATGAAATAAGCAAAACAAAAGCAATACAAATAGGCAATAGATTGTCTAAATTAATTGCCAATGGATTTGTCGATGAAACAGACAGAGAGCAATCACTATCTAGGGCTAAGGCAATTTCCTACAATGAAACAATAGAAGAAGAGTTGGAGGAATTAAAAAAAGAAGTAGAAGACAAATTTAATAAAAAATTAGTCCCAGCTGAATACCCAGAACCATATAATTCTAAATGGAATGAAATATATGCGAAAAAGAAATGGGAAGCTCATTATGGTTTTGACAGAGAAAATGTAAAAGAATTTGCATTATTTTGTCTTGAATCTGGAGGATTTCAAATATGCTAGAAAAATTATTAAAAATTCAAAACAAAACAGTCGAATTATTAATTGACTTGGGATGGGAAATGCAAAGAATGTCTTCTAGTGGTAAAGAATCACTTGAAGAGCTTTGGAGAATTTGGGAAATACCAACAGATAATGAATTAGAAATTGAGGATAAACAAAATGGGAAATAAAACACAAAAACAAAATATACTAGACCATTTAAAAAGCGGATATGGAATAACCCCGTTAGATGCGTTAGAAAAGTTTGGATGCTTTAGACTCGCAGCGGTTATACATGATTTAAAAAAAGAAGGATATGAAATAAAAACAACAATGGTGAAAATGAATAATAAAAAGTTCGCTGTTTATGGATTGAAAAATCATAGCTCTTGGAATTAAACCCAATTATTGTTAGATTTAGGGATATTAAAAGGAGAAAAAAATGGGAATTAATAGCTCATCAAATAGCCCAATAGAGTATGTATATAACTCTTTTCTTCTTAAAAAAGAAGATGAAAACAGGGCAAAATATGAGAAACACAGGGGATGGCTTTCGGCATCCTCTGCTGGCTCATGTTTTAGAAAACAATACTTTAATATAAACGGATATGATGGCATAGAAAAAGATGCTAAATCTATGCGTTTGTTAAGGCTTGGGACTATTGTACATGAAGATATTGCGAATGCAATAGAAGAATATCAAGAATGGTTTGAATCTCAAGGACTTAAAGTATTTGTTGAGCATCGTATAGAGTTAGAAAGTTTAAATGTCGTTGGGCACTTAGATATTGGCATATATGATGAAGAAAAAGGTACTTTAAAAGTAACAGATATTAAAACTGCACATAGTTTTAAATGGAAAATGTTATTTGGAAGAAACCCAGAGAAAAACCCAAGTGTTAATTATAACTTACAAGTTGCCACATATGGAGCTGGATTGGCTGGAGAACTTGGAGTTGACTTGGATGATGTAGAATTATCTCTCACTTGGTATAAAAAGGATGATTCCCAATTAAGAACACAAAAAATATCAAATGAATGGTTTGAACATGCTCTTCAGTATTGGGATGATTTAAATTACGAACTTGAAGATGGGAAAGAGCCTGGTGTTGGTGATTATAATTCTCCAGTTTATGATTGGGAATGTAAATATTGTCAATACAAGGGATTGCACTGTGAGGGAATATAATTAAACTAAAGGAATATAAAAATGCACAAAAATGATAGAGAAACAATAATCTCTTCACTTGAAAGGGTAAAATTAAAGAAAACATTATTAAATGCCCTGAATGATGAAAAGATAGATAATCTACATGAAATTTTAAAGGTTTTTATACCAATCTTTGAAAAAAATAATGAAATAGTCGAAGATGACCTTCATTTTGATTGTGAATGTTTACAACCATCACCTTGTTACAATGAAGCTGAACCTGAAAATAATGTAATGGCATTCACATTTTGCGATAAATGTGGAGGTGAATTAGAAACAAAAGAACCCGATTGGGACTTAATGATAAAAGGAGAAAAAGAAAATGTCTGACTTGATGAAAATGAACTCAAATATGATTTCTCAAGAATTAATAGACTTGGAAACAATAACGGATAGACACGATTTGGTGAGTAGTATATCAACACCAAAAGCATATATCAAAAAGAAAATGGATTTGGATTATGTAGAAATTGGATATATGAAAAAACAAGCAGATAAATTTTATCCTGGTTGGTCTTGGCAAATTATTTCGACAGAAGTTTTGGGGACTGAAGCTTATGTAGTACATGGAAGATTATCTTGGTTTGATGGAAGTATTCAAAGGATAGGTGATATGACAGCTGCTCATAGAATACAAAAGAAAAAATCTGATGGAGCGTTTGTAGATATTGGTAATGATATTAAAGCTGCGAATACAGATTGTATGAAAAAGGCTTTTAATATGTACATGAATATCGCAGATGATGTTTATAGAAATCAAGTAGAAGATACTGAATTAACTGACGAGCAAGTTACAGACCTAATAACAATAGCTGCTTCTATAAGTGAAGAAAAAGAATCACAAATATCTGATTTAATATCAAATGGTTCAATTCATGGATTGAATTATCAAGGAGCATTAGACAGATTAACAAGACAATCAAGGAAATCATAATGAAAAGCGCATCATCTTACAATGACAATATATTAGTAGAAGGTTGTGAATACAACATTGGAATTAATGATGGAAAAGAAATTAATTCAATAGCATTTGAAGGTTTTAAGAAAATGCATGGTAAAAATATGATGGTATTCAGAACAAAAAGAAACAGACAAATAACAATTAACCCTAGTTATATGTCTTACTCAATAGAAACAGAAACTGAAATGAATCCCGTATCTTACGGACAAATGACAGGAGAACAATAATGGGTAAACTAACCACGAAAGAAGCTGAAAAGCTTAAAAAGGAAGGACTTCTAACTGATGAAGCGATTGATGAAATGCAAGACTTAGGTCTTGTTGGTCGTAAATCAAGAGGTGAAAGAAGAGTGATGAAAACTAAAGAAGGTTTTTATGTTACTCCCCAACTCTATTTTAGAGGACTTTCTAGGAATGGAGAATACAGTAAAAAAATGACTGAGTTTAGAAATAAATTTAATGACTTAGTTAATGAATACACAACAACACAAAAAGGAAAATCATAATGAGAGACGCAGGAGCTACATACGACCCAAGTAAGAATCCATTTACACCAGTTGAGCCAGGAGTTTATCCAGCTCACATAACTGGATTATCTGAAAGGGAAGTTTCAACAAAAGCTGGAGATGCTATTGTATTGAATATGACATATAAAATAGCAGAAGAAGCCGGCAACTTAGTACAAATGTGTTATGAAATGGATGGATATGAATATGTTACTGATGATAAAGGTAATAGAGTTCCACTAATGAATGGAGACGGAAAACAAGCATCTATTAAATGTACACATCTTGTAGGTAGAGAATATAGAGATAATGGTACTTTTGTATTCATTAATAATGAAAGCGCTGGTAAAAATAAAAGGTATTTTAATTTCCTTGAAAATATCGGTGTAAAATTAAATGAAAATGAAGATGGTACTTTTCCATTAGAAATTGTAGAGGAAGAAGACGTAGTCGGATTACCTGTTTTCGTAAAACTTGGTACAGAAGAGTATGTCACGGCCGATACTAAAGACCTGCCAGAAGACCAACAAGAGAAAAGAAAAGCTTGGAAAGTTTTTAACGTTCAAAGTTGGAAAGATGGTGAAAGAATCTCATCTTCAGAATTAGAGGAAGATTTACCATTCTAGCGAGATAACTCGGGTTATCTTGGTTGCGCACAAGGTGGGGGGTTTGATGTTTCTGGATATTATATCCCCCCTCACCTTTAAATTAAAAGGAAAATATAATGAGCGTTACAGCGACAATTAAATTAACGAAAGAAGAAGTGGAGAAAATAATACTATCTTTAACTTTTCTTATTAAAATAAAAGATGTATTTAGTAAAAATGAGGATATAAAGGGCATCGAAAAATTAAGAGAAGATTTTATAGATATAAAAAATTTTATAATTGAAGGAGAGAATGATAATGCCAAACTTGAATCATTGTATAGATTGTGATAAACCAATGCAACCTTCGGGAGCTAAGGGATTATGTGATAGTTGCTATGATAAAGAAGAAAGAATAAGGGGGTTTGGCGGAGATACTGGTACAGATGCTGATTACGAACCTACAACAGCAGACGAATATAACCAAGAATGGTTACTTCGTATGAAGGATGGTAAATGTTGGAATTGTGATGGTGAAGGTCAGTATTACGATATGGCAGGAGATGATAATTGTGAAGAGCCATTACTATTTCCATGCCATGAATGCGAAGGAACTGGAAAGATAAAAAATGAAAATATGTAGGACTTGTAAGAAATCAAAGGATGAAAGTGAATTTTATTTCGCACACAAGAGAGACAATTTATTAAAGCTTGATTGTAAAAAATGCGACATAGAATCAAAAAAAATGCAGGATTGGAGAAACCAACCAATAGGATGGCCATACAAAGGAGATATTAAAGACCCAGAATATATTAAAGACAGACGAAATTTATTCAATAAAAATGGAAATGGATGGTGGATACTAGCTGGTGTCCCATTAAGAAAAAACCCAAAGGAGCAAGTATGTAATGATTAAGTGTCCCAAATGTGGATATAGATTAAAAAGAGATGGTATATCCAATTATGAAATAGTTGGAATGATGGAAAATGTAGATTCAAATACTAAAAAACTTTTAAAAAATATAATTCAAAAAATAAGAAAGTTTGTACCCTCTCAAAATAATAGAAAATTAATAAATGAATTTATATCCCAAAGTTTAAAATACGATTATAAAATACTACAAGTAGCAATACAAAACTATAATAAAAATGCATATGTAACAGAAGGCAAAGGATTTAATTATTTATTAAAAATGATAGATAATTATGAAAAAGATTTTGCAGATATGCAAAAATATGAAAAAAATAGATTCGGTACAAACCCTCCTATAATAATTTGGGATGGGACATTAGAAGAATTAAAATAAGAAAGGAATAATAATGGAAGATTATACACAAAGTATTTTCCCAGTTTCATCAGTACCAGTTGAAATGGAAGGAATTGTTAATGCTGACAAATATCAGTTTATCGTAAGAGGCGATACGAGCGAAGTTATTAGTTGCGTAACCAACGAATACAGATTAGTTACAAATCAAGAAGTTTTAAACGCTGCCTTACCTCATTTGGAAGAATGCGGAGCTATGTTAAACGAATGTAAAACATTTGGGAATGGGTCTAGAACTACATGGACTTGGAAAATTCCAGATATTAAAGTAGATGTTGGTGGTAAAGATTATGTTAACCCTCAAATTACTATTAGAAATAGTTATGATGGGACTGTACAGTTACACATATTATCTGGTGCCTTTAGGCTCGTATGCAGTAATGGTCTTATTATCGGAACAACACTAAGCAATAAAGTAAATAGACACTCTATTTATAATGTTGGATTAGATAATATTGGAGATTCAATATCAGATACTATTGAAACAGTTGAAAATGTATTTAAGAACGATTTCCCAGTATTAACAGAAACTCCAATAACCCCAACTCATATAAAGAATTTAATTGAACTATTCCCTGATTTTACAATCGAACCCCTGACACAATACCTAATAGGAAACAAGCCAAACACATTTTGGGATTTATTGAACGCAGCGACTTGGGTTTCAACTCACGCTATGAAAAGAGATGTTGAATCAACACATACCTTAGAAAAGAGAATATATCCCCAAATTACCAAATGGGCTAAGGCAGTAGCATGACTTCAATACAGTTTTATGACTGTCCAGTTATAATACCTTACTATGGCGGCAAGTTTCGGTTAAGTACTCAGCTTGTACCGATGCTTCCGCCTCATAGTAGGTACTTTGAAGTCTTCTCTGGTGGACTATCAATGTTCTTTCGTAAAGAAAAAGCAAAGTTTAGTGTAGTAAATGATATTGATAATGATATTGTAAACTTATATACTTGCGTTAACGATGAGTTTGAAAAATTAATTGATACCTTACTATGGATTCCTAAAAGCAGAACATTATTCAACTCTTCAAAAGAAGAAGTGTTGGATAGTAAGGATATAGATATACCAGATGTAAGCAGAGCGGCTAAGTATTTTTATTTAATTCGCAACGCATTTAATAAGATTCCATATGGAAGCTTTTCAAAATCATCAGTTTGGGACACAGAGGAAATAATAAAAAATCTAAAATACTCAAGAAAATACTTTAATGACACAACTATTGAGAATATGGACTTCCGAAAACTTATAGTTGATTACAAACCAACAAAAGGTGATATGTGGTATCTTGACCCACCATATGTTATTGCAACAGAAAGAGGCGATTACTACATGGCGGACTTTGGTATTGATGAGCATGAAGATTTGAGAGAGTGCGCTGATTATATAGATAGGAACGGTGGTAAGTTTATGATTAGCTATGACGACAGAGAAGTCATTAGAGATATGTATTCAGATTATAATATAATTGAAATAGAAACTCAGTACGCTGGCAGAAATGCCGAAGATACTAAGTATTTTATTGAATTAGTTATATTAAATTATGAACCTGTATCTCAAGTCGAAATATTTTAAAAGGAACTAAAATGGAAAATAAAGCATCCCCATCAAATTTCTCAGCCGAAGAAGCTCTTCTTGGAGCTATATTGCTCGGTGGTAGAAATGTATATGAAAAAGTAAAGCCTTGGATAAGGGTAAAAGAATCATTCCATTATAATGATAATAGAATAATATGGGAATCTATGGAAGAACTATATTCCAAAAACTCTCCTATTGATACTATTACAGTAATGGAATCATGTAAAAATAGAAACGGATTCAAGGAAGATAATATAACAGCATACTATCTTACAGGATTATCTGAGGCTGTTCCAACAACTTCAAATGTTGAGGAATACGCTAGAATAGTATGGGAGAAATATATACAAAGAGAAACAGCTAGAAGTGCAAACGAACTATACAAGCTAAGTTTTAAAGAATATGAAGGATTGGAAAATATTCTTAATGAACATAGTAGGTTAGTCGAAGAACTAAAAGAAATACAACCATCAAGAGTAAAAACAATAGAAGAAATTGTAGAAGAAGCTAAAATAAATATTAAAGAAGGAAACAATCTTATACCATTTGGAATGGATGTTCTTGATTATCCCGCTGGCGGAATGACTAGGAAAGAAATTACAGTTCTTGGTGGAAGGCCTGGACATGGTAAGACAACTCTTATGATTAATGTAATGAAAGGTCTTATAGAGCAGGGATACAGCGTAATGCTCTTTAATAGGGAAATGAGCAATACGGAGATGATTAAGAAACTAGCAGTTCTTGAAAGTGATACTCTATTATATCAACACGTTAGACGTAATGAATACGATGAAACAACAGAAGTAATAATAGAGATGGAGATGGAAAAGATAAAGAACAAATATAAGAATCTAAAAATGTATGACCATATAAGAACTTTATCTGATACTATGTCTGAAATAGCAAAACACAAACCTGATGTTATTATTGATGATTATATTCAATTAATACAAGTAGAGGGTGAGAAAGAGGGAAGAAGGTTTGAAATTGAAAAGATAATGCAAGAATACAAATGGATTTGTAAAAGTGAAAACGCAAGTGCATTTCTATTGTCTCAATTAAATAGAGAGATGGATAAAAGAATAAACCCAGAACCAAAAATGAGTGATTATTCTGAAAGTGGTGTAATTGAGCAAACCGCTGAAACAGCTATGTTTGTATTCTATGGATACAACTTTGATAGTGAATCTTATGATAAATATGAAAGCAAATTAATATCTGCTAAGGCAAGATATGGAAATGTTGGAAGTTATGTTGTGGGATTTAACGGTAATAAGTGTAAATTCTATCGTAACAGAGATAGAGCATTTAATGATACCGAAAATATCAAAAGTAGGGAAAATAGGACATAACGAGTGTAAGATGTGTGGAGCAAAGGGGCGAGTGGATTTTTATGATTACATGTCTCCCCTTAGCTCTACGCATTTAATAATATGTAAGAAATGTGCAGTAAGAGAATACTACGGAAATAAAGGCTCACAATCAAAATTATATGCAAAAGAAAAAGAAAAAGGAAAAATCTTTGGAAAAAGTTTATCTAGCGATTGACCCCGGTAAAAACGGTGGGATATGTGTACTATATGAAGAACATGCCATAGCATATAAATGTCCACCATCCCCCGAAAAAATGTCAGATTTAATTAGAAAAATTAATAATAATTGCTATATAGAGAACCAAGAGATTCACTGTTTGATTGAAAAGGTTCACGCCTTCCCAACAGATGCGAGAAGTAGTGCATTTAAATTCGGAATGAACTACGGAATATGGCAAGGAATTTTGTCTTCATTAAATATTCAATACGAATTAATAACACCTCAAAAATGGCAAAAGGATTTTGATTTGCCAAAAAAGAAAAAAGAAAGGAAACAGGATTTGAAGAAAATAGCAAAATGCTTTTATGAGAAAGCTACATTATATACATCAGATGCAATTTGCATGGCAGTATGGAAAAGGGCAAATGGCCAGTAGCTATAACTCAATAAAAACAGTATTGGAAACTAATCTTAAATTAATGGAAATTATTAAAAACCAAAACGAAATAGAAAAAGAAATAATATCAAATATAATAATTAAAGAATTAAATAAAATGACAAATAAAATTATAAGTAATTCTAATTACGAAATGAACTAAGACTTTCTTTGTTCAATCATTTTCAATACTTCCTCTAAGTCTTCGGGTAAAATCTTAGACCTAACTTTTTGAGTTTGTTTTTGAATTTTTCTGGATTCAGCTGTTGGGTACAATCCCAGTTCTTGTTGGATAGACCATCCAATTCTTCCCTTTGTTAGTTGTGGGATATGTCTCCCAACGGCTCTTCCAGCGAAAGTATTAAGAAGTCTAATTTTTCTAGCCAAATCATCGTTATCACTACCCTCAAATCTTTTTTCCATACCACCTATTAATGCAATACGAGAATCATCATCCATATCAATTAAATCTAACATTGTACCAATATCTATTAAATCTGATACCAACGGGCCACCAAATGTTGAAATAATTGGGCCTTTTCCATAAAAAGCTTCCTCAATTTCCTCTTCATCACCAACCATGGCTGTAGCAAATTGTTTTAATCTAGTTGCTGTGTCATGCTCGACTAAGTTTGAGAAATCAACACCAGTTAAAGCGGAGGCAACAACAGGAGCAGCGAAATATGCAATAGCCATTCTATATGCTTTAGACAAACCTTGAGCATCTTGGCCAGGTAATAATTTACCAGCTAATACATCCCCCTTAGCCTCTCTCAATATTTTCATATTTCTTTCAAAGAACTCAAAACTATAATGTTGGAACTGACCTAAAAACTTACCAGCCTTTGTTGTTATCAGCCTGCTTTTTGCATACTCAGCATAATCAAAATGATTTAAAACAACCATATTTGTAGCATAATTTCTAGCTCTTCTCTTAATAATACCATTAATCTGTTTTTCTGTATATTCTGGATTCTTTTTTAATAAGGATTCACGATGCTTTGGAGTATCTAGCCAATCATACATTTGAGCAAACGCAACTTTAAAAGTATGTTTACGGTTACTATTTTCTGCTTTCCTATGGAGAAATGAGGATTTACCAGCAGCCCAACCCATCTTATCTGCAATTTTTTCTATTCTGCTTTTCTTAGTAAATTTATACTTATTAGCTGTTTCATCGTATTCAACTTTTTTAAATGTAGAAGCTGGCCCCGTAACATCACTTTCTAATAATTGTGGCGAAATATCTTCAAACAATAAACCTACTTTATTTAATTCTGAGTTAATATCTGATTCTGATATATTTAATCTATCAATAATCTCTTTAGACCTTCTTACCTGTCTAGGCCCCCACTCAACATAATCAAGCAACCTTTGTGTAAAGTTTCTAACAGCACCTCTTGGGTTCACACCAAGTTTAGATATAAACTCAAAACTAAGTAATGTTCTCATTAATGCTCTAGTCTTTGGAGATACACTTGCATCACCATTAGCAGCTGTATGGAGACTCTCTATGTAATTAACAAGAGATTGCCCATATCCCTTTGCATCCGAATCTGTTTTATATATTCTTTCTACTGAAATCAACCCATCAATAGTATGTTTATCCATAAATGCAAGATAGTTAAATCTATTTACATCGTAAATATAATTAGTAATTGAATTGAGAAAATTTCTACTATATCTATAATCCTCACTTCTTTTAATGGTATGACCATCTATATACTTAGACATTGAATCTAATATCTGTCTTACAGTTCTAGTGTTTTTATTCTTAGAATATGGATTAGCAGAACTCTGGACTTCATCAAACAATGGCATTAACCCATCCATAAAATCAATATGCAAATCCCTTGTATAATGGGGGAAAAATCCAGCCCTGTAAGAAGGCATCATCTTAGCCCGAAGTCTATCTTTAATATCATCTACTTTAGATTTGTCAAATTCCCTACCCTCAGATTGTTCCATTCTTGATACAATACCATCCAATCTAGCGTTTACACCATTACGGAGCCTGGAATATAAACCATCCATCAAATTCTTATATGCAACAAGAGATTTAAACATATCTGAACTAATCTCTGTGCCGTCTAATAGGGTAGCTTTTCTTAAATCTGATTCTGTGAGAGTTAATGTTTTATCCCCACGCTCAATGGCTTCCTGTTCCTTCTTTGGAAGCTTATTGAATTTATCTTGCTCTACTTTTGGCAATCCAGACTTCCACACCTTTTTACCATTTACATCCTCAGAAACACCCTCTACAAACTTAATTAAATCATCATATACAGATAAATATGTATTACTAACCAAACTATCTATTTCACCTGAAATCTTAGAAATACTATCAATATCCGCTTCACCATTCTTATATTTTACAATTTGCTCTTGCATCATATCATCTAATTGTTGCATTCGCTTTTGAGCAGAACCCTTCATCAAACCAAACCTACTTACAATCCCTCTGGAAATAGATTCATTTTCAAGACTTTTAAGCATTTCTCTCATTAAGTGTTTATCGTTTGACTCATTTGAGCGAAAATAAAAGTTTGATAACTGCATATTTCTCAATACAGAACCAACTATGGGGTCTTTCTTGCCATAATGAGAAGTCTGCCAGAATGTAGTTGCGAATTTGTTATCTAAAGTACCCTTTTCAATAGACTCAGTTAAATCGGAAAGCCTACTTTTAAACATCTTTAACTGTCCCTTAGTAATATCAACATCTCGGGCAGCTATATCATCAAGGCTCATAAGAAACTCTGTGTCCACCATTCTAAAGGCAGCTTCATATGGGTTTCTAAAAGCAGCCTTAACCTTTGGTTTTTCAGCCCATTTTACAATCTCTTCTCCGAGACTTTTCGCATTAACTAAACAAACATTAGCCATTAACTACACCTTTTTATAAACTCATCAACCGCACTTCTATTCCGCTCAGTCTTAAATTCAAATACTCTTTCAGCATTATTTAAGTCATTATGAACTCTGACGGCTTCTCTTAATTTTTTAATACTATAATTTACATTAGGTTCAAGACTTCTCCCACTCCAATATCCATCAGCGGCTCCACCACCATTTAGTATATATATAGGATTATTTTTAATTCTACTTACCAGCATTTTATCACCAGTTTCCAGTACCCCACTAGTAATAACATCTGTAACCATATGTTTTAAATCTTTTTCAATCTTTGCTTTATCGGATAAATAACGAATCGGGTCAATAACTCTATTGCTAATCATGTCAGACTTTAATCCATTCATAATATCTAAGTATTTAGAAAATTCTTCTTTCTTACCCGCTACTTCCATTAAATCAGAATAAAATCTTAAATATGAATCATTAATAGGATTAAAAGCAGCGCCACTTCTACTAGAGTTTCTAGTCCACTTAATACTTTGGAAATCATCAACAACCTTCTCCAATCTTCTACCAAAACTAGGAATCCTAATATTTTCAAGAGAGAATCTCAACCCATCGCCAATATCAACTGTATAATTTTCATCGGATATATTTCTCATATCAAATTTATTTTCAATAAACCTTCTATGATTAGCCTCTGTGATTTGCAATATCTTCAAAGCCTGCCTTGCTTGAGATGGGAGCCCACTGTCAAAGTCTGTCATTTGTATTCTACCGTCATCATATACAGTTTCATTCGCCATCTCTGTTAAGAATTGCAAACCTCTTCTGTATCTACCAGTTTTCCCATATGGCATTGGGATTAACTTTCCATTGTGGATGCCAATATTAAAATCATTTCGAGGAGACTTCATAAACTCTAAAATAAATGGTATTCCACCATATTTATTCCACCCCTCTTTTAACATTTGAGTTTCTATATCTCTAAATGTTGTAAGGTCTGGCATATCCCTCAAGAAATCCATACTCTGTTTGTTTAATATAGTCTTATCACCGTGGGCCATTACATCTTTCAAATTAGAATAATTACTATAAAATAACTTTCTAATATCCTTTATTGCTTGAATATGTTTCCTTCCATCCGAGCCTATGCCATTATAAAATTTGCTTAAATTATCAATAGTATTAAATTGTACGACAGCATCTTTAATATCCGCACCTACAACTGGTGTAAATGTAAACTTAGTTAAATCTTTTGACTTTTGCGTTTCCCAGAATTTGTCTGGAGCAAGTTCCCTAACTTTATCACTCACACTTTTAATAGTTTTATTTAATTTGTTTACAATCGAAACACGAGCTTTATATGGAATATTATAATTCTTTTGAGTTCTTATAATTTGCCCTTTTAATTTAGATATATAATAAGCAGCCGAATTGTAATCCTTAATAGCCCCAACAATACTTGATTGCATTCTATCAACAGTAACAGAGTGTTCATCAATAGAGCCTGTCACTAATTGTTGATACCAAGAATCCATTTCTCCATTCATTATAGTTGTAATTTTACTATTATCCATGAATTTCTTTTGATTGCTGTTCTCAAATACGTCAGCTCCCCACATTGGCCTTAAGGTTCTCTCCAGTACACTTCCTCTTTCACCGTTAAAAATCATGCTTGAGTTTTGTTTAATACCCAAACCAGCACCTTCAAACATATCCCTAGAGGGAGCAAACGAAGTCTTCTCTTGACCTTTAGGGTCTGTATATTGTTTTCCTTTTGGCTGAAACATACTTTTAAATTGACCATCTTTATAATACGGGTTACCGGTGGAATCTTTTCTTCTTCTTAGTCTGTAATACAATGAATTACTTAAATCTTTATTAAATAGAAAAAATCTATCCGAAGCAGAATAGACATCATCGTAAGTAACAGACCTTTTCTCACCACCATTAGCGAATGTATCTGTTCCAGATATATTAAGCAATTTACCATATTCATTCATCATTGTCTTAATCATATCTTTTTCTAGGTCTGTAAGGAACTCTATTTCACGACCCTCGTCATCAAACTTTCTAAATATTTTAATTCTCTTAGAATTATTATTATTTCTAAGATTAGACTGAACAAACCCAATACCCATTTTTTTAATTTCATTGGCAGTTATAGACTCATCAGCTCTTGGGAATAAGTATCTATCACTCCAATCTCTAATATTGCCCATCAATTCTGCATTGGCTCCTCCAGATAAGTCAATCATATATTGAGTTTCCAAAGCTCCCCTAGAGAATGAATCAAGATTGTCAAAATCTATTACGATTCTATATTGTCCGCCTTCTGGATTTGGTGTGTACATTAATACATTAGGTGAATCTTCACGACCTTCATCTTTAAATCTCTTTAAAATAGGGTCTCCTTCAGCAGCACTGGTCGATAGGTTTTGTAAATATTGCAACTTTCTTGGAATATTTTGTACAACTCCAATTGCCTTCTTCGATAATACAGCATTTGAAGACATCCCTTTAATATCATTTACGATAGATTCAGCATCATTACTCCATTTAAATTTAGACGGGACTTTAAACTGAGTTGGGTCAACACCTTGCACAAAGAAAGTGGAAGTTCTCTCGGCATGTTCAAACATGGACTTCTTATGACCATAAAAGTAATCTACTTTATCAGCATCATAATCACCCTCAAAGATATTAACAACATCTAAACTATTAACTAATGCAGACCTACCATAAGATTCTGGAAGGAATCCTTTTAATCCCAATATCATCATATCATTTGGTCTTGTTCTTGGTTTTCTATTAACCAACATACCAATTTGCAAATCTTGACTATATGGTTTAACCGTAGCTGTCTTACCAGATTCTATAATATCGTACAATGTTTCCAAGGTTAATCCCTCTGAAATCATATCATCCCAAAAAAACTTCTCCTTACCTCTCTCTTTATAAGAGCCAAAAAATTCTTTAGGGTCAATAGTCTTTTCACCATCAACAAATATCATATCTCGACCAGACTTTACAATATCGGATACAGAAGAATTTCTCTCATGGTGGTTAATCATCATCTCACCACGCATCATCATCTTATTTTCTGAATTTACAACAGTTGGTTTTAATCTATATTGAGCATCTGGTACTTGAATCAGATAGGATTGTCCACCATATCTAGTGACAGCCCCTTCATCAACTTCTATTTCAGACCTTCTTCCATTAAGAATGGAATTGATAAATACATTATAAAGTTTATTTTTAACAACAGTATCACTATAAGACATTGGGTCTGCATCTCTTGTGAGGGAAGAATAATACGCCAAACTGCTTAAATGCTTTCCACCTCCAGTCTGCGCATCAATACCCATACCATCTTCACCAAAAGCTCTTAAAATAAAATCCCTAACTCTAATTGGGTCTTCCATTATAGACTTCATTGATTCCAAACCAATGGTGGAAGGGTCTTTAAATAAATCATTAAAAACCTTATTTAACTCGGTATTTGTCATGTAGTTATAATCGCCTTGAGATTCGATAGCTGACTTAGAATTTTTATCTGATTCAGGTTTCAACCCGAGAGCATCCAAAGGAATCTTTCTTATTTTTTGGTTTCCTATTTTTCTGGTAGTATTCAATCTACTGAATGGTTGATTTATTACGCTATCATCTAATCCATCTTTTGTAATTCGACCTTCATTAAACATCTTCGCACCAGAAGAAGAAAGAAGTATATCTACACCCTTATTTGTCTCAAAAAATGTATCCAAAGATTCACTATGAACAAACAAAGTTTTACCCATTAATAATCTACCACTTCTACCACCAGAAGAAATAACAGGTTTAATAGCATTTTTAGAATTAGGATTATTACCAATCATAGCATGTGCGTATCTAAGCATATCTCTACTTACAAATGCGATACTATCAAAAGAAGAAACCTTGCCATGAGCATCTCCCACTATATTTGATAAATCCCAATCTTTACCAGTCTTACCTAAAGACCTTAAAATATCTTTTATTTCCATCTCAATATTTGCATACTGAGAATCATTCCAAATTGCGACACCATGACCATCCTGTTGAAACATTTTACCAATAGAATCATATGTTTCCATATCCCTTATTTGATGTCTATAAATATTCATAAAACTATGGAGTAAATTTCTATCAGGTCTAAAGAAATTCTTAGAATCATACAATTTAATTCTACCCATTATCTTATCTGGGTCTAACTCACCATTTAAAAACTTCTCAAACTTTTCAATCTTATTTTTACCAGAAAGCATATCAAAAAATGTCAATTCAGATAAAGCAACATTGTATTCAGCATCAGAAATAACTTGCGCCTCGTCAGCCATCTTTTCAGACATCTTTCTAATTCTATTACGAGTTTTTAAATCTACATTCTCATTATCAATTATCTTATTTGCATATTCAATATATGGAGAATGAATCTTATTTAAATGGTTTCTTGGGACTGCAATAGGGTTTGTATCTCTTGATAAATGCATAGTAACAAATCCATCTTGATAATCAAGCCCGAAAGCAGACTTTTTAGATTTTATAGCACTTTCAAATACAGTCCTATGCCCCTCAATAGAAGCATTCTCCCAAGATGGTAAATCTGGAGATTCTCCAAATATATCAAAAAATCTTCTTACATATCTCCCATTATAAGCATCATATACAACAGCGTCTCTTTCAATAATCATATATGGCAAATCATAACTTCTATAAAGAGTCGATTGCCTCGTTTGTTGTTGGAATGTCTCCCCCTCGACAACTTTACCATTCTCAAATTTAAAAGAATTTACACGAATAGATGATGTTTGAGATGGAATTAGCTTAATTATATCTTGTACAATCTCTTGCCTAAACCTATTCTTTTCAGATGGTTTGACATCATTAAACCTTACCCATTCGCCACTAGAATCTTTTACTGAAATACGATTTAATACTTCATCTACAACTTTATCCCTAACTACACCAGTAGCATCATAGCCCTTATCTGGGAAAGCCTCAATTTCTGCAATAGAATGTGGTTGTAGGAATAGTTGGTTTACTAATTGTTTTTTTACATCCTTACTTTCCGGCCCGTAATCTAAATCATCAAAATTATACTTTTCCAAAAAGTCATTTACATTAAATTTACCACGAGAATCAGCATCATAAGCTCTATCATAAGCAGCTTTGGAAGCATTCTCATGGCTTAAATACATTGATTCAATATAATCTGGAGTAAATCCCTGTCTTTCTATACGATTCATTAATCTATTTTTAAGATTATCATTAAACTTCTTAATATTAATATTCCAATTATTAGAAGATTTTTTATCGTATTCTAATACACCATGAGAAATAAGCCAACTTTCAACATCTGGAGCTCCACCTTCAATAACATACTGACCAAGAGTATTACTCAATCTGCTATTATCTGGTAAGGCATTAACAAATTCTATAAGCCTAGACTGAGCATCAACCCCATCCGTTGCCTTAGAAACTATATGATGAAATCCCCTTAATTCAGTCCCATTAATTACTTTTACCTTGCCACTAATCTCTATTAATCCACCACTTCTATCAACAATATCTCTAACCCAAGAGTTATATTCAGAAGCATGAGTGTCTAATCCGCTTGGAACAAAGTTTTCATCAATCAAGGCGAGTTTAAATCCTTGAGTATCCCCCTTCATATCAAATCTAAATTCAGACATTCCAGTTTCAGCAAGGTTCATAAAAGCAGATACCTCATCAGTCCTTAAATTACTTTTACCAATCTTATCTCGAATAATAAAATTCATAGCCTCTTCATGCATCCAAGAAGGCATTCTCTCAATATCAATACTTGGCTTTAGAAAATTTAATAGACCCTCTACATTATCAACTGGTATTACAGTCCTATCAACGTCTTTGGAAACCCTATATCCTCCAGATATTGATTGCAACATCAGGATTCTCCTGAGAGCTCTTTTTAATTGTGGGTCTCTCTCTTCAATCTTCTCCTTAGACATATTACCATAATCAATTTCAATCTTACCAACATCTTGAATCAATTCTGGTTTTTCCCCAAGAACCTCTTTAATAATCCCAGATTTATTCATATGGCTAACTAATTCAGATTTATTAATTATTTTTGGGTCTAAACTAAAAATATCACTTATGGATTCCGAGTTTCTTACATTTACATTTCTGCCAATAATCTGAACATAATCACCAAAAGAGCCAATAAAAGTAAACGGGTCTGCATAAGAAGCTTTATTCGGAAATGAATCATTAACCATCAATTCAGCGTCTTCTATAATCTTATAAACCCTCTCAACCAAGTCCGCTCTTTTTATTTCTTTAACTTCAAGACCCGCTGGCATTTTTTGTGTTCTTTGCATAATAGCAGATGTAGTCTGCGATATAGCAAAATACCCATCAATCTTTTCTTGTAGTTTTTCGACAGCTAATTGGCCACTCAAAACCTCACCATCAGCATCTCTTATAAATTTTAAATCACCCCTCCTAGCCATTTCATATATTGATTCATCGACTCTAAGAGATTCTGGAATTTGATACGTCCCATCTGGATTCTTTACAATTTCAATCTCACCAGCAATATCTTCTTGCCTAATTCTTTCAATAACATCAACTAGATTATCCTCAAACCCCTTAGTCGAATCAGCACTTATTTCATCAAAATATCTTTGATAATCCTCTAATGTTTTTAAACCTGTTTCTTTCTCAAAAGCCCTAGTAATGGAGTCGGCTTCAGAAGTTGAAATATAATCCTTATGTTTTCTATTCTTATAATGACCCCTAAGTTTTTCATATAGAATATCAAACTTAGAATTACCCGCTATTTGTACACTTGTTTCCCCCTCCGCGAGCCTAGTATCAGTTAATTCAACATCACTACCAATATTTGCTTCATCTATTAATCTTAATGTTTCCTTATGTTTTTCTCTAGTTAATCCACCATGGAATCTATTACCAACATCTTGAAAAGATGGAATATGGTTCAACTGTACAGTATCAACGCCAAGAGTCCTAAGATTATTTCTAATCTCATTCATTCTGGTAGAGTTTAAATCAAACTTAGCGGGATTTCTTCCTAACTGTAAAAATGAACCTATAAGGAAATGAGGAAGAATATCATGCAAATCTGGCTCAACCCCATAAGCAGCCATATGCCCCAATGTAGTTGCATTAAAAGACAATCCCCCAAGCATCATTCTCGACCAATTCTTACCAAGATTTTGGATAGCTTCGGAAGTTGACCATTTAATCATTTCTCTTCCAATTACTTTTCTTTGAGTATCTAAATACTCAGATAATACTTTAGCCGATTCCTCTTTACCGAAAACATCATCTAATTTTTTAAAAATATCATCAGTGGTTAAACTTAAAGTTACCTTTTTATCACCCTTTGCAATAGTTACGACTTTAGAACCATTCTCAATTTTAGGTAGGGATTCCCCAAAAAACTTAGCGTAGGCTGCTAATTTTTCTTTTCCCATTCCCTCGTATGGAGATTTTCCACCAAATGCAGACCTTAACCCTTGTTTAAAGTCCAATCTCCACTTCGCACCTTTACCAACGGGATTCAACCATGCAACTTGTGAGAAGGCGGCACCAGTAGCAACACCCCAAACAGGAGCAGTCCAATCAAAATCACCATCTTCAATAGTAGAAACACCCTCAAATACAGTATCAATAAGACCAAACATTACTGTATCGTTTAAAATATGACCAGCGACTCTTGCAACTCTTGGGTTTGTTTTTGCGATTCCTCTTTCAGCCATTAATCCTATAAAATCTTGGATTGGTCTCTTAGTATAATTCTCACCAAACATTTTTCTGATAGCAGCGGCTTCATTTGGAGTAATATCACCGAGCTTAATGGCATCGTCTGTATAATTAATTAATAAATCATCAGCATGCTTTGAAAAATTCTCTGCAAAATTTTTATTTATTTGTGCTTTATGAGCAAGTTTCTTATAATGACCAACAGCTTTCTTTGCTTGTTTCTTTGTTAATCCCTCAGAAACACCCCTTCTAACCATATCCTTAGATACTTTTTCAAGAGATTCAAAACCTGCTCTTTGAATAAAGGGTTTGGCAACTACCCCCAAAGCCTTTGCACCAACCTTCATAGGAGCTCCAGCTACGAAACCTGCTAATCCACCAACTGCACCAGCCCATTTGGCGAGTGGGTCTTCAAAATCTAAAGCTTCTTCTTCCTTGACTAAAGCACCGGGGACTCCAAAAGCCGCTGTATCAAAAGCAGTCCAAAGACCTACGCCAACAGCATTTAATACTCCACCTTTAGTCTCTTGTATTTCTTCTTGTTTTTCCCACGGGTATAAAGATTGTACGGTCTGTACAGGTTGAGGTGCGGGGGCCTTGGGAATCATTCCCATTTCCCTTTTTCTTAAAAATGATTCTACATCCGCTTCGGATACTGCTACACCATGTCTTCTCTCTAATTCATTTTTAAGTCTTAGAGTTAAATTATCTGCCAAGATTTTCTCTTTCTGATTCTAACCTTTGAATACTGCTTAATATCGGAGCCATTTGCTCCATGTAAGTCCCTTCATATGGGAATACGGCACTAGACATAACCTCTTTTTTTAATTCTGGTTTGTCAATACCAGCGATTATATTTCTAGATTGTTGCATTTGAGATTTGGATTTTCTTGCTTTATCCGCATCACCAATTTTCTCATAGTATTTCCATTGCTCTCTATATTTTGAAAAATCACTCTGAGCTTCTTGGTATTCAGCTAAAGCCGAATCTCTCTTTGATGACAATTCTGGTATCTTAGACCTTTCAGCTGCTATTTTCTTATTTAACCCTTCAAGCCTTGAGGATATATAATCATAGTCTTCTTTTTCTAAAAATGATAAAGATTCCAATATTTCTTCATCTGGAGTCTCCCTTCCGATTAAATTTAAATCAACATCTAGGGCGGATGTTTCTTCCACTCCCCTATCTATCAATCCTAAACCTGCTTCAACGTCACCGACAAGAGACTCGAACTCAATATCTGCAACATCCCTCTCTCTGACTTGGGCGGCGGATACAGGTCTATCAAGACCATAATCACCAGTACCTATTTCAGCAAATTCCCTTTCAATATTTTCAAGAGCAACTAAAGCATCTGAAACTCCAACATAAGGGTCTGCGGACATTTCTTTTTCAAGAGCATCTTCTCCCTTAAATAATAAACCAGAACGTTCAAGAGACTTAATAAAATTAGAAGGAGTTTCAAATTCACTTAATTTATATCTGCCATAATCCCTAGATACTTTTCTACCAAAATTAACAGCTGATTCTTGAGCTGTTTTTAAAAGTTCTGGATTTGTCCTAGATAAATCATAATTATTTACAACATTAACAATTTCAGTAGCTTGTGATTCTGTAAATCCGTATTTACCTTTTTCATTAATAGGCTTTGATAATTCCGATATTATCTTACTAGTCTTTTTAAGCATTCCATTGTCGTCTCTATTGGCAGTAGCAATAGGTTCTAAAGAAGACAATCTATTATAGATAGACATAGCATCTTGAGACAAAGCTTCTCTGGTAGATTCTTTTGTCTTCTCTAATGAAAATATAACATCCTGCCTTTGTCTCCCCATTTCTCTAAATTCTCTTTCAGACTCGTATTGCAACGCAGATAAAGCTAATTGCATTTCAGAAATCCTAGACTGCCTTTCAGAAGCAAGAGATTGCCTAAAAACACTTAAAACATCATTAATAGACATATTATCCCCCAAATAAAGATGTGAGAAAACCACCAGAGCTTGCTTCTCTTTTGGCTTTTTTCATTTCATATGCAAGTCGTTGTTGCTCAGCCATAATTCTACCTTCCTCACCAGCTCTATATTCTTCAATACCCATTAGCTTTTCACCTAAAGCACTTCGTAAGTTTCTTTGCTCGAAACCAAATCCAGCTCGAACCCCAGCTTGTCCTCTTTCTAACATTTGCTGAACTGTCCCAGATGTCGCAAGACCAGACCTTTGAGCCGCTGTCCCTCCTTGAGCTGTAATATCATACAAAGATTGACCAGCTCCATATGAAGCCTGTTCATATCTTTCCCCATGAATATCTTCTGCAATATCTATTTTCTGTTCTGCAATTTGGCCAACTTGACCTAATGCCATCTCTAATGATTTTTGTTGCTGTCCGATATAACCCATTCTTTCTTGCGCGGCTTTTCTCTTGCTAGAAGCTCCCCCAATACTACCCAAGATACCTAGACCAGCAACAGCCCATCCGATTGGACTTGCCATGGCGGCTAAACCAGCTACACCGCTACCACTGGCAAGAGCCGAAGCTGATAACCCAGAGCCAACCGCCTGTCCAATACTAGCCATTAATATATTCCTCTATAATTAGTTCTAATTCTTTTTAAAATATTCTTTTCATCATCGTAAGATGTCCCAATATGGTTTCTACCAAGAACCTTATCAACATAATCCCTTGTTTCTTTCGGGACTTCCATTATGCTTTTCATCTTCTTGACATTTCCATATCCCCAATTATAAGCCATTAATGTCTTCTCAATATCCCCCTCAAATCTATTATACAAAGCATTTAAATAATCAGTCCCAAACCTTACATTTTCTTTTACATCCGTTAATTTACCTTCAAATGGTTTCACTCCAAGACCAGGGTCTTTAGCCGTTCCCGGCATAACACCCATAAGACCAGATGCTCCCGCCTCGCTAACCGCATCAGATATTCCACTTGATTCTTGACCAATCACTCTTTCTATAATGCTTCTATCAACTTTAAACTTATCGTCTCCAAATACACTCAATCCCTCGCCCCCCTTAACCATATCAAAAGCATCATCAGAAGAAAGTGTGTATTGTTTTTGTTCTCCAACAATATCTTTTTGTGCAAAGAAATCAAATGGTTTATCTTCTTTTTGTGGTGATACAATAGGCTCTTCAATATTAACATTAGAACTTATACTAGGTGATGTTTCCATTTCCTTGTTGGATAATATTTCATCGCTCAAATCTAAATCCCTTCTTGGAAAATCCAAAGTTTCCCCCGCG
>Ga0208794_1000318_pt1 | contig 35083 bp, 42 predicted proteins | sample 32_taG_FD_184106 | JGI IMG/M metagenome (GOLD analysis project Ga0208794, IMG submission 184106) | Marine viral communities from the Gulf of Mexico - 32_GoM_OMZ_CsCl metaG (SPAdes) (version 2) | ecosystem: Environmental > Aquatic > Marine > Oceanic | place: Atlantic Ocean: Gulf of Mexico... | reverse complement strand
TCTTCAGTAGGTCGTATCTCTCCTTGAACCCAATATTCCGTACCTCTTGTTCTCTCTGTTAAAAAGAATCTTTTTGAGTCCATGTGGACATAACTGTAATCATCAGTAGCCCATTTGTTTTTTCTCGGATACCAACTTTCGTCTAATATAATTGTTTCTGTTTGCCCAAATAGACTCAAAGGCAATAGTAGTGTTAGTAATAGTTTTTTCATTTATCTTTGTTTTGGTTTAATAATGATTGCTTGGCCAACCTAATCGTCTACTCTCTTGAGTTTTTAATTCTTCTGTCATTTGGTCCCATCTTCCTTTAGATGTAGGTTTTAATGCGTCTGGTATGTCGTTCCATTGACGTTCCCCTCTTATTTCTATCTCTAAATGTCTAACTCTTTCTTCTAGTTGTCTTTCTCTTTTATTACTCATCTTTGTTTTGTTTTAAGAACAATTCTACAATTTCTTCAGGTCCCATAGTCATTATCATATCAGAGTCGTAAGAAGTTTGAATCCATCGAAGTAGATCTTCTGTGTTGTAACCTTGAACCGCTTTGACTAGTTCGTCTTTTCCTTTCTTGCCCCAATTTCTGTACCCATAACCACATTCGCATGGTGTACACCAACATTCTCTACAATCACTTAATGCCATATTTGTTTTGGTTTATAATACTAATGATAATATAATGGGTATACCGAATACAATAATCAACCAAACCAATACACCTACTTGATCCCATATTTCTTCTTTACTCATCTTCTTTGTTTTGGTTTAATAGTTCTTCTACAACATTATTATTAATACTTGTACAAAAATCTCTTTCCAATATATTTTTAAGAGCCTCTTCTGCGTTTACACCATATTCATTTGTTGCTAGTTCAATACATTCATCATCTGACTTATTATGCCAAAATGATAAATGTTTAAGCAATTTACTTAGATTCATCTTTGTTTTGCCATTGTTGATTAACAATTATTGTTACAGCAAATGCAAAGTAACATAATAAAATGATTTCTATTATTTCTGTATTATTCATCTTTGTTTTGGTTTAATTTGTATAACAATTCTTCTACTTCATTAATCTGATCCTCACTCCATTTTGGGTATCTAATATGTAATAGTTCGTGTATAATATCTCGTTCAGTTAATGGTCTATTGTGGTAAATAGTTGCTATTTTTGTGTCGTGATTTGGTTCAATACCAATGTAGTACCTGTCTTCAATAGGACAATCATCATCATACATAACAGCATCTGGGTTAATACTTTCAACTATAAAAGTCCAATTATTTATTGATAATAAATTTTTCCACTTATTAATCATCTTTGTTTTGGTTTAATTCTTTATCTTCTAGTACTTTTACATAATTGTTACGTATATTGTTACCGATAGCTATAAGTAAGACAATAAAAATAATCAGTAAAAGATTCTCACGTAAAAATTCCTTTAGATTGCTCAAATAGTTACTCATCTTTGTTTTGGTTTAATCTTGCTAAATAATCTTTCATGTCACCATACAACAACCCTTCTTGATATGGTCTATTATTTCCTAACCATTTGATGAAGTGTGATAACTGTTTCTCAAGTATTTTTAATTCTTCTTCACTCATCTTTTTTGTTTTTTACTTTTTTCTTTGGTGGTATATTATACACTTCTTTCATTATTGTTGTAAATGATTCTCTTAGTTTACTACCTATAGGGTGACCATATAATACTGCATGTTGGTGTAGTATTTTAATATTATGATTGCGTATATATTCCCAAATTTCTTTTTCACTCATCTTTGTTTTGGTTTATCCGATTTTTACTACGTGATCTGTTATTTTTCCAGTCCAAGTTTCTTGTCCATTTTGTGGAACCCAATTATAGTCTCCAATTGTAACATCTAATTCTTTTCCACCAAAAACCTTTCTAGTGATTTTAAATTTAAGATATTCTCCACCACCCCCTTGTGGGTGACCTTCGATGCTCTCAACAACACCTTCAACATAACATGCGTCAAATGCGTTTGCATCTCTATCGTGAAAATCAAAACTTCTTACTTTGTCACCAACTTTTATAATTTGTACTTTTGTCATTTTTTTTTATTTATTAAGATTAATCTACTTTTAAATCACTAAGATCTACTTCAACACCAAGATATCTGTATTCGTTAATTGTGTTTCTTGTTTTATGAATTAATTGAATTGTATTTTTTGCATTCATAATTGTTTTGTAATAACTAATTGCCAATATCTCTTTTTTGATTTTTTTTATCTCACCTTTAAAATACCTAATCTGTTTTCCAATTGGACTATCACTTATTACTGGGTATTCTTTACTTAACTCTTTGTATGTTCCATTTTTACCAAATACCTCATCACGTAATTCTCTATGTTTTTCAACTAAAACACGTAATGCCTTTTTAAGGGATTTCAATCTGTCGTTTAATTTTTCTATCATATGTTTAATTAATTATCTTAAACAAAGATAAGAAAAATTTTTAATCTACAATAACTTTTTCGATATTTTTTTTAACTTTTATTCCTTGGAATATATGTGCTATAACATCAACTGTCCAACCATCGCCTAAAAGACACGCTGAATTGTTTCTAGTTAAATCTGAGGTATAACCAGGTGGTACGTTTTGCGCTCTTTCCATTTCTTCGTTTGTCATATATCTAACATCACCTTCTTGGGCTAAGTTGTAGTCTCCTTTTAATCTATTATAGGTTTTTTCATCTTTAAACACAACTTGCCAAAATCCATATAAGAAATACCTTCTAGCGATTTTAGCTGGTGTTTTTAGGGGTCTAGAGTAGCTTTCAAGAAGACAATAACCTTTTTCTCTATCAACATAACCATCGTCAATAATATCAGATAATTTAACTCCTTTATCTTTTATTTCTGTATCGAATGGTATATTAGTCCAGTAAAACCGGTCTCTTAACATCCCACTAACTAATGAAGAGTTAATTCTAACTGGTTGTACACCTAGTTCTTCTGAGATAATATCTTGCCACTCTTTTTTCATTCTAACATTTTCCAAGAGAAAATAAGTTGGGTTTGTCTCTTTTAATAGTCTAACGTACTCCCAAAATAATCCACTCTTTTCACCATCAAGTCCTTTTTTAGTTTTATTTGCTCTACTAAAGTCCTGGCATGGTGATCCGCCAATTAGTAAATCAATTTTTGGTAGATCACTTCCCTTTAATTTTGTTATATCTCCAACTTGTATTGTGTTTGGATAGTTTTTTTGTGTTACTTGGATTGCATGCTTTTTAATCTCACTAGCATAGTAGTTGTCAACTTTAACTCCAATTCTTTCTAGTGCGATTTGTCCACAAGACATTCCATCAAATAAGCTTAATACGTTCATAGTTTTTATTTTATACCTTTAAATATATGAGAAATTACATCAACTGTCCAGCCATTACCAATCATTTTTTTTCTTTCTCTAATTGACGGCCCTTCTGTAAAACCATCAGGTAGTGTTTGTAGTCTCTCGTATTCTGTTATGTTTAATTCCCTAATGTTATCATTAACAACAACCCCATAATTACAAGCGGTGTTTAATGTATTTGTTTTTCCATTACTTACTCTACCTCTTCTTGTCTTACTGTTTGGGACTTCTAAATTAACGCAGTCACCATTAGTAGCTTCAAGATAACCTAATTTTGTCGCGTTTTTAATTTTAAAGATATTATTAGTTTCACTAATTACAACTGGGTGATCATTTATTATTTTCTCATTCCCATTTGGTTCTAATATGTCTAGTATATTGATGTTTCTGTCAACGATTTTTTTATCGAATGGAATATTGGTCCAATATAATCTTTGTCTTTTTTGTGCTGAAAAGAATTTACTATCAATCATAATTGGTTCGACACCAATGGCTTCAGTTATAATACCCTCCCATTCTTTTTTCATTACAACATTTTCTAATAAAAAATACTTTGGGTTTAGTCCTTTTAAAACTCTTACGTACTCCCAAAATAACCCACTCTTTCCCTTAAACCCGGTTCCATCTCCTGATCTACTAAATGATTGACATGGAGATCCACCAATAATTAAATCTATTTTTGGTGCAAATGATGTATTGATTTTTTTTATATCTCCAATCTGTATTGTGTCTGGATAATTACACATAGCAACCTCAATAGCTTTCTTGTCTATCTCACTAGAATAATAATTATGATATATAATATTAGCTCTATCAAGGGCTAATCTACCACAACTAATTCCATCAAATAAACTTAATACATTCATAATTTTTATACTATTACTTTCGTAGGGATATGTGAAAATATATGAGAAATCACATCAACAGTCCACCCATTCCCAATTGTTTTGTATCTCTGTGAGTTACTTAAACCTTTTGTATAGTCCTCTGGTAGTGTTTGTAATCTTTCAAACTCTTTTGGGGTATACTTTCTTTTTCTTTCACCTTCACTAAAATAAGCGCCATCTGATGGAATCTTATAATATCCTGCTGTAAGAGTTCTAGTTTTTTCTGTATCAATAGTTGCGAATTCTCTACCAAATTTACTACCTGTAATTCTAGTAACCGCGGCTTCAGATAAATAAAACTTATTATCAACCTTTTTTTCTAAGACATCTTTTAGTTTTAATTTTTTATCTTTAGGTTGGGTTATGTTTGGAATATTGGTCCAATATAGTCTTGGTCTATTTTGCGCCGAAACTAATCTACTATTAATCTCGATTGGTTTAACACCTAAAGCTTCTGATATTATATTTTGCCATTCTTTTTTCATTTTAACATTTTCTAAAAGAAATAAGACATTCGGGTTTCTTTCCTTTAATTCATTTAAAACTCTAACAAATTCCCAAAATAAACCACTCTTACCATCAAATCCTTTTCCATTACCTAGATTACTAAATGATTGACAGGGTGATCCACCAAAAACAATATCTATCTTTGGTAAATCACTTGTCTTTAGGTTTGTAATATCACCTAGTTGGGTTGTGTTTGGATAATTACTTTGTGTTGCCTGGATTGCATATTTATCAATTTCCGAAGCAAAGTAATTTTCATAATTAATTCCACATCTTTCTAGTGCTATCTGTCCACAGCTAATTCCATCAAATAAACTTAATACATTCATATCCTATAAATAATCAAATAATTCAGATGAGTCATTACGTAGTCTTCTCAAAGCTTTTTCTTTTATTTGTCTAACTCTCTCTTTTGTTAAGTTAAAATCAGAACCAATATCCTCTAGTGTTCTTGGTGTTCCTGTTAGACCAAAATAATCACCAACAATTGATTTTTCACGATTGTCTAAAACATCTAATAATGATATTAATTTTGTTTTTAACATGTCTTTAGTGTTAAATGAAGCGTCTGGTTTATCAGCATCATTGTTTTTAATGATATCAACTAAAGTATCACCTTCTTCATTTATATTCATATCTAGATTTATTACTGATGGTAATTTAGAAAATTTATCATCTAATTTTCCACCTGTTTGTTCTACCTCTTTTTTTGCCTTATGTAAGTCTTGTATTACATTGACTGGTAGTCTAATTGTTCTAGAATTATCATTTAAAGATTGTAAAATTGATTGTTTAACCCACCAAACAGCATAAGAAATGAATCTTAAGTCTTTGTTCCAGTCAAAGTTTTTAATCGCTTTCATAAGGCCTAAGTTACCTTCCGCAATTAAATCAGAAAGATCCAGTCCTTGATTTTGATATTGTTTTGCAACTGTGATAACAAATCTTAAATTACCTTCAAGTAATTCTTTTTCAACCATTTCTCTTTCGTGTGGTTTTGAATCTTCCGACTTCATAATCTTTGCTAATTGTTTTTCTCTATCAGGTGTCATTACTTTAATTCTCCTAATGTCTTTTAAATAGTGATAAATTTCTTCCTGGTTTAATGGTGCACCATTATTTTTTTCTTTCATATTATTATTGTTTTGAGTATTCGTCTAATTTTGATTTTTCTAAGTTAGTTAAAGATTCAATACCTTGATCTATAATTTTATCTAAAATTTCATCAATAGTCAAGTCACAAGTTTCTTCTTTAAGAAATTCATAATCACCATTGTTTATTATTTTAGATAAATTATATAAGTTCCAATCTTCTTCAAAGTTTTTAAATATATCTCTAATTCTATTTTTCTTTTTATTTTTGTTTTCTAAATCCATAAGATAATCTAAATGATTTTTGTCCATATTAGATGCGACATTCTTTGCGTCTTCAACAATAAAGTACATAAATTCTGGAACATCATCTTTTAATAAGTCAAGAAATATCTCTAATTCTTGGTGTGACAAATTACTATCGAAATGAAAAATTGTATGGTTGTCACCAAAGGCAAACTTAACCTCTTTTGATTCAACGATTGTTGATAATTCTTCACCAACAACCTTATTGTGTTGGTCTTTGTTCCATTTTTTATCCGCTGGATATATAAAAAGTAAGTATTTCATAGATTTAATTTTTACAAATATATAAAATAATTCCTTTTAAAAAAAATTATTCTACAATTTTAGATAAATTATTTTCTTTTTTGATTTTAACAACGTAATCTGCCCATTGATTAACAATTGGATTATGTGTTATTATAAAGATTTTGTCAAAGTATTCTTTTATTTTAATAAAGAATTCTGCGACCATTTCTAGATTTTCGTTAGATATTTTACCAAACACCTCATCAAAAACAACAACATTTGGTTTTGGCAGTGAGCAAACTTTACTTAAAACAGATCTTAGTGCTAATGAAGCTATTGTTTTTTCATAACCAGACCCAGAAATCATAAGTTTTTCGATACCAGTATCATTGTCAATCATAATAAATTCAACTTCATTTTTATCACTAATTCTTATCTCTAACTTGAAATATGAACTATCCTCCATTAATCTTTGTAATTCGGAATTAATTAATGGCATCATTGTTCTCATTATTGTTTTTGATATCCCATTTTTACCATATAACTCTAGATAAATTTTGTATATCTTATCTTTTTCGTCTTCTTCTTTAATCTTTGTTATAAGGTTTTCATTATTTTTAATTTTTTCGTATGTATTTTCAATATTTTTTTTGTTAGTCGTAATATTTGTGTTGTTGGTTGTTTTTAAAGAGTCTAATTGATCCAGTCTTAAATCAGCTTTTATTAACATCTCGTCAATCTTTTTATTTGTTGCGACCTTATCCTGGATTTCGTCCCATCTTTTTAATTTTGTCTCTAGATTTTCAATCTTAAGGTCATAACTCTCAATGCTTAAGTCATACTTTTCTTTTATAAGTTTATTTTTTTCATACTCATCAAACTCTTTTTTTAATTTTACAAATGTTTGTTCTATACCTAACAAGGTTTGTTTTGATGTCCAAATGATATCTTTTTGTTTAATAATATCATCAAGCTCTGCAATTTTTTTATTTGTAATTGCAGCATTCATTAACTCAATTCCACAGTGTTCACATTTAATACCATCTTTTACTGATGTTTTTAAATTTTCGATATCCTCAATCTTTGTTTCAATTTGAATTAATTCTTTATTTATTTTATCGTATTCTTCTTTTACCTCATCATGTTTGTCTTCGTGATAAAATTCAGATGGTTCAACGACTTTTAACTCTTTTAATTTATCAAAAATATTTTCTTTTTCACCATTTAGTTCTACAATTTTTTCTTTGGTTTTTTTAGGGTTTAATGTTAATATATCATTATCGATATCCATATGTTTTTTACTTAACATTTCATCCCTATAAGATTTACCCTTTTTAATATTGTTTTCAATTTCAACTAAATTTGACTCACAATCTTTAATTGTGTTTTCATAATCTACGATATCACTTTTAAAATTATCAATTCCAGTTTTTAGTTCTTCTGAACTATATAGATTTGAAAGTTTTGATTTATTAAATTCAGAATATATCTCTTTTCCGGTTTCTTCTTTGGTTTTTAGAAATTCTAAACCCATAAATCTAGATAAGATTTGTCCTCTAGCGGTTGGTTTTGAATCTAACAACTCTTCTAGATTTGTTGATGTTGTTAAAATTGTCATTAAGAAATCTTCCTTGGTTCCTATTGAGTTTTTAATAAATGCTTCGGTTTCTCTTCTCTGTTCACCTGTAAAATTTTGTAAACTACCATCTGATAGCTTTTTAAAAAAGTCTAGGTTTGTTTTTACATTCCAGGTACCCTTTCTTGTTTTCTTTCTTTCAATTGTTCTAACAATTATATAATCCTCACCATCAATAGTAATTTCACCTTTAACACTAACTAAGTCTTTATTGCTAAATCTATTAAAGACTTCTTCAGCTTTAGATGTTTTTGTTGTTTCATTAAAAAATAAAAACATTAATAAATCTACAGTTAATACTGTTTTACCACCAAAATTTGGTGGGTCAGATTCAACAACAATTAACCCTTCTATTTTATCAAAATCTAGTCTTTGATTTTCACCATATGATAAAAAGTTAGAGAACTCTATGTTTCTAATGTACCACTTTTTAAATTGAGTAGTGTCAACATTGTTCTCTTGCATTTTATTTTCAACAATTTGATTTAACTCTAGAATTTTTTCTAGATTTTCCTCATTACCATTGTTTTTTAAATGTGCTTTTAATAAGTCTACTTGATAGTTTGTATCAGTTACATTTAATGATACATCTATTGTCTGTTCGGTTTCTTGGTCTACACTTTTAACCTTTGTTAATATGTTTACATTGATTGTGTTATACTTTTTCTGAAAGTAATGCTTAACACTTTTAATTTTGTCTTGTGTAAAATTTTCTTGTTGGTCTTCCCATACAACTTGTATTGTTGGGTTTTCAAACTTTGAAAAATCCAAGTCTTTTATCATAATATTATAATTGAATTTTTTTGGTGGATTAAAGAGATCCATTTACTCATCTTCATTATTATTTTCTTCAGCTTTTACTGGATTAACTGGTTTATCACTAAGTTCAAAACCTTTTATCCCTGATGTCATTGGTTCTGTAATAACTTCAAATGGAACTTCTTTGCCACCAGCTTCAACTTTCATATTTTCCTCTTCTTTTTTTAATGCCATTTCCTCCATTAATTTATTTAATGCGTTCTGAGCTGAATACTTTTTTTGTTCAATTCTTTTATTTCTTTTAGCAACTTTTGCTCTATGTGCTTTAGCTTTTTTTCCCATTATATTTTAATTTTTTTTTATTTATTACTAGGTCTATTTTCTTCGAACCACTCAACGATTCCATTTATTGCCCATACAGAACCTGCAGCAAACATTCCATCAAAGAATATTGAAAAATATTCATTAAGTCCAATAAAATGATTTACTGGTGAGAATATTGTTAAAGAAAAAAAGAATCCTACCCATGTTGATGTACATAACATACAAGAAATTAGTCCAGATAAAAATGAACCTAAAAAGTTAAATGGTGCTAATTCGTTATTACCCCATTTGTGTATTAAGTCTCTAAGACCATTAAATATTGAACCATAAACTAGTATGGTTGTCATTCCGTAAGCGGCTAAAATAAAAATTAGTAGTTGTGTCATAATGTATCATTTAAATTTGATCCACGCATATAAAAACCTTTTTTTTGTGTGTTTAATAATTGTAAATCTTGGTTTATTTTTTTTAAATCTTCAATTTTTTTATCTTTATCTAAAATATCTTTTCTTAATTTTTTTAATGTTTCTTGTAACATTTTTTCGTTATTATTTTTTTTCATAACTTCTATTTCTTTTTCTTTTTTAGATATTTCATTTTCCAATATCTCTAACTTATTAGATAGTTCTTCAATTTGTTCATCATTTGTAATGTAGATGTTTTTTTCTACAATTTTTTCAACTGGAACTTCTATTGTCTTTTCTATAATTTTTTCAACTGGAACTTCTATTGTCTTTTCTACAATTTTTTCAACAGTAACCTCAACAATTTTTTCCTTAATTTCACCATTTTTACCTAAAAGACCATATTTCTCTATATTAAAACCTAATTCAAAAGATTTTTTTATAAAACCATTAACGTCTTTAATTTTGTTTAATTCACAAAATTCTTTTAACGATTTAATTGTCTTTTTATCAAATATTTGTGAGTACTTCGGTTCCATTTTCAATGTCTTCAAATGATTTTATAGAGAATTTTAAAAATGGCTTTGGATTAAATAAGTCTTTATAAGTATATTGTTTTGTATCAATATCATAAACACCATATCCATGTCTTTCTATTGCCTCACCAATATTTTGTTGTATTGTTGATCCAATCATATATCCTTTTCCATTTTTTATATTAAACTCTTGTCTTTTATGTATGTCCCCACAAAGAACGACATCTAGACCATCAAATTTTTCAATATCGTATGCGTGGTCGCCAAAATCATACCCAAGATCTGTTTTCATTCCTTGTATTGGGCCATGGAATAAACCAATCTTAAACCCTTTTGCTATATTTAAATCTGGTGGGATGTTTGCTTGGAATTGTGAGTATACACACCAACTAATATTTTCATCTTCATACACACCTCTGTCTTTATAGTATACAATATTTTCGTTATCTAATGAATTAATTATTGGGGTTAAAGCGTCTAGTCTATCTAAATTATTTATAACCGCATCATGGTTACCTGGTATTATAATTGTTTTTGCGATTTTACCACACTCTATTAATAACCAAGAAACTATTTCAATTAATTCAGGTGTCATTTGGTTCTTTGAGTGTACTAAATCTCCAGTAAAAACAATACGTTCTGGTTTTACTTCTTTCCAGTCTAATATTGCTTTTTCTAATATTGATTTATAAAGATTATGATCTTTAAAAAGTCTTATGTGTAAATCTGAAAAGTGAACTATTTTTTTAATCATTACATTACAATTTTTGGTGGTTTACCTAAATCATCATCATCTTTTTTAAATGGATTTACTGGGATTGGTATATTACTTGGTCTTTCAATATTAAATTTAACTTCTTCTTTTACTTCCCCCATTTTTTCAACAATAGGGGTTATATCTATATTTTTATTTTCTAATTTACCATATAGGTAACCTTCTAACCAAATGTAAAATTCTTTATGTGTCATAATTTTATTTATATCTTTTTCTTAAGTATTCACCCCATAAATCTCTTTTCCTACCATTCACAAAAAACCAACCTAAATTTATTTCAAACCATTTATTTATTTGTTTTAATAAAAACTCTAGAATATAATAAATTGTTAGAATAAACATCAATATAAATGGTAATAATGGAATAAATCCAATAAATTTTTGAACTTTATTTAAATGTTTGTCATATAAACCAATAGACATTAAAAAGTATTGTAATATTACAAAAAATACTAATATCCCAAAAAGTGTTGTATACCCTAAAAATTCCATCATTATTTATCTATATTTGTTTGAGAATTCATCTTCTTCTAATTCTGGTGGACAATCATCAGCTATGTGTCTACGCCACCAATTTTTTATAAAATTTACTAATCTAAGCATATGTATTTAAATTCTTCTTTTGGTTTTCTAATAACATTAATCGTTGCCATATATCCATTTTTATATGGTTCAATTTCTTTTTCATCAACTTCTAATTCTGCAATATACCAACGTCTACCATCTTTTTTTAGGTACTCAACCATAAAATTATAATTGGTAAATACTGTAGATCCTATGTCTGGATAAGCATCAGTAATTAAAGTACCATCTTCAAAATGTTTAGCAATATGATGTTTCCAGACAGTTAGTTTCATTTTCTATTTCTATTTCTCCAATTTTTAGCACTAACCCACACAACCAACACCACAACACCAAAAACTAAAGCAACATATTCAATACCACTCATAATTTTAATTTTTTATGTTAATTCTCTATTATAGAGATTTACTAATACCAATCTAGCAAATTTAAAGTCTCTAACTCTATTTAATTTTAAACCATAAGCTTGTGCTATAGGTTGTAAGTGTTTATATGCTTCTGATATTGTTAGTTTACCTATTTCCATTTTTTTAGTCAATAAAAATTTCAAAATCTTTGTTTACGTGTCCACACTCATTACACATATATGTTGGGAATGGGACTAGAGTATCTTCAGCACTACCAGTTAAAAGTTTTGGTACTTTTTTTAACATTGTAACTTCTTTGAAGAACTTTGATTCACATTTTTCACACTTTATAGTTTCTTGTTGTTTTAAATCAATTTTTGGTTTAATAATGTCTTCCATAATTTAGTCTTTTTTTTGTTCTTTAGTTTCTTCTTTTTCTTCCTTAACTAGATTTAAATGTGAACCATCACAATATCCTTCAGGGTCATTTGTGTTTCCACATCCGCATTTTGGTCTATCACTCATTTTTTATTATTTATTTTTTATTTTTTTCAACATTGGTTTAATGTCCATATTAAATATAGTATTTATTGTGGATTTATCAACTCTGTACTCTACATATTCTCTTTCTTCTGTTAATCTAACAATAATACAACCTAATAATGGTATGTTTTCATATTTAGAACCTTCTAACATTTTAATTAGTAGTTTACCATATAGTGGTAATTGTGTCTTATAGTGTCCTAAAGCGTTATTTGGTAATCCTTCAAATGGTGGTCTCATTGGTTTAATATATCTTTGTACTATAAAGTTTTTTTCTTTATTTGTCTTCCAATCTGTTATTAATAACCCTGGCTTACCATTTGTACTTTCAACTAACCAAACTTTGTCAGGTTGACCTGTGTATCCAAGTGTTGGGTCTCCTAAAACAATTTCAGTATCTAATAAAACACACCCTCTATTTTTTTGAGTTTCAATATAGTGTTTTCCGGCAACAATCATAGTATCACTAGTTACAATTTGTTCCGCATCACAATCAAAAATTGGTTTTCTAACTTCTTTATTAATTTCAAACTCTTTTAATGTGTGTTCTTCAAGTAAGTAATGTACTCTTGAACCCATATTTGTTGATTTACGCCCTTTTTCCGCCCATTCTTTTAAAATTCGATCAGCTTCATCTGGATTTCCACCTGCCATCTCAAATGCTTTCTTTTCTGCCGGAAACTCATCATAAAATAATTTCATTACTTTTGATACCGATGGGAAGTCATCTTTTATTTCACCATCAAGATCCATCATAGTATATCTATGTCTCTCTTCCTCAAAAGTTAATTTTATTTCTTCTTGTCTTTTAGAGATTATTTCTCTAATCTCTTCTGCTATTTTTTTTAATTCCATATTAATCTTTTATTTCATAATAATAGTCATCAATTTGTCCTCTTAAGTCACAAACATCTCTATCGTCTGGGAGTTTAACAATTTTAACCCTACCCCATAATTCACCACCATTTAATTCGTGATATAACATAACCGCGTTATTCCAAGCATCCCCATCAAGACATATAATAATATTACCTTTAGCATTGTTATATATTGTCTCAAATAATAGTTCTGACATATGTTTACCTAACATCACAACTGGATTATCCAAAAACATACCATCAAAAGCACCTTCAACTAAATAAATATCTTTATTCCAATCTATCAAATTTTCCCAAAAAATTATCTTTTCTTTTTCAGCTTCAGGGTTTCTATATTTTGCTCTACTTCTTGGGTCCCAACTTCTACCAACATAATAATTCAAATCACCTTTTTTGTTATATGATGGTATTATTATTCTTCCAATATGACTTCCTTTGTCACAAAAACCAATTCCAAACTTTTCAATTATTTCATCGTTTATACCACGACTTTTAAGATAATTGTAAGCTTGTCTTCTAACTGGATAAATTGGGTTTGAGTCTTTAAACTTAGTATACCCTTCTGGTATTAAAACTTTTGGTTTGTGTTTTTGTTTTTTTGTATTTACTTGATCTGGTTTTAAAATACTAAAAAGTTTTTTCTGATTAGTTGTTCCAAACTTATTAAATAACTTTCCTAAACTACCATGTGTTCCATCACTATCGCCACAAGACCAACATTTATACACGTTTGAAAAATAATTGACCTCTAGGTTGTGTTTATCTCTACCTTCATCACAAATAGGACAATTAAAGGATATCTGACCTTTGTTTGGGTAGTGTAGTCCATGTTCACCTAAAAATTCCTCTAATAATTCAACTATTGCTTCTTCTTCTTCCATTAAGATATATTATATGAAATTATTTAATTAATCAAATACTAATTTCTTACCATTTAGTTTTGATTCATAGAAATCTGAAACATTTAAATAATGTCGTAAAAATCTTTTATCTTCGATTGTATCAGCATTAATTCTAATATTCTCATTTTTATGTTCTTCCTTTGAAACAAAAATTGTTGCCCATATCCACAAATTTTCATATAACCATGTTTCTACCATATAATCAAAATCCCAATTATACTTTTCACACTCACTATGTATAAATGTTCCAATTTGAACAGTACCTATTACATGATCTGCCAGTTTTTTCTTAGTTCTTATGGTGTCTTCTGATTTTATACCAAGACTAAGACCGCTTTGTGTTCCTATACCCATATATCCTAATGCTCTATAGGTGTCTAGTTTTAAATCAGCTTCTGACGTATTTAAATCAATAGCAATTTTTAATTCCATTAACTTTCTTCTAAAAAACCTTTTATATTTTTCTTTGTTTGGTTTCCAGTAATGGTCTCTTCTATTTTTATTAAAGTAATATTTTATATCTATCATAAAGCAAATATAATAAATTTTTTTAAAATACAAAAAATATTAATAGAATTTTAAATTATCAACTATACAAGTTTTTTTAATTTTCTATATTTATCATAAAAAGATATCAATGCCAACTGACGTAACGATTAGTGATGTTTCTGGTCAAACACCATTTAATGTTTATATTTGTAATACAGGTTATACAACTTGTGTATATATTAATACTATAACGTCTGGTGATTTCCCTTATACTTTTGAAGTTCCTAGTTTATTCACGACAGCTATTAACTTTTCATTAAGGGTTGTTGATGATAATAGTTGTGAAATAAATGAGGTAATTTACGTCTAATGTGTACTGGTACTACTGTTTGTATTTTTGATACTGGGGCTGCTTATGACGGTACATATTTAAGTGGTGGTACATATAATGGATATAGTTACTATAGTGGTGACTCAGTCCCTTATTTTATATACTTTAGTACTGGTGCTACAGAAAATATATGGTGTTTATCAAGTTCTTTAGGTGGTGCTTGTGAACAGTTTGGAACTTTAAATAGTTTTTCTGTTTGTCCTGATTTTTGGGATGGTATTTCTTTAGTTGCTGACTCACCAGCGGCTTGTCCTACAACAACTACAACAACAACATCCCCTTGTGATGTTTTTGATTTTGAGGCTATATTTGATTGTATTATAACACCAACACCAAGCGCTACACCTCCACCATCACCAAGTGCCACACCACCACCAACACCAACTCCAAGTGATGTTTGTGGTGGATATAATATTTCATATTCTAGTATAACTTATACACCAACACCAACTCCAACACCAACTTTAACACCAAGTTCTACACCAAAAATTGAGCGTCCTTGTAAGTTTGGTGGTTTGGCAAATTTTAACATATTTGACGAATATATGAGATGTGGTAATAGTAAAAACTTTAGAGATTGTTTTACTGGTATTGATTATTATAGTTCTGAAAATTTACAGTATTCTGGAGGTCCAATAACACAAGGTAGTGTTTATAAAATAAATGTTAATGGTGTTGATACTTGTGCTTCATTTCTTGGCTTAGTCGACAATATAAGTGGTGTTGATGAAATTCAAATAATTTATGAACTTGGTTTAGAGGTTGAGGGTGCTTGTTTGGAGTGTATAACACAAAACCCAAAATCGACACCTACTCCAACACCTACACCTACGCCATCTACAACACCTTCAGTCATTCTTAATAATTATTTAGCAACGAGGACTTGTAATCCTGGCACTGCTGTTATTGAGGCGCAGTCTTCTTTTGTTGACGCTTCTGCGTTTACCGCAAATGATGGTAATTGTTATCAAATAATTAGTGAAACTAATGAAAGTCCAACTTTAATTGCCACAAATACAGGCTGTACTTCTTGTACTGAATATTTGTTGGAATTTAATCATCCAGGTTATACAATTATTACATATAGTCCTTGTTGTCCAAGTGGTAACACTATAACTCAATACATTAGTGAAACAAATAATGGACTTACAATTCAAGATGTTGAAAACAATACTGGTATAGTAGTAGATGAGGTTATTGAAGGGGTTGGGTCATTTACTTTTACGTCTAATTCTGGTTATGTAATTGAGGATGGTTTAATCTTTGGAGGTGTAATTGAAGAGTTAGGGACTACTTGTCCATGTGAAGAAGAATTAACATTTAAATGTTTGAACATAAGAGTTAATGTTGAGAGTGACATTTCTTGGGTTGATTACACTGGAACTTTACAAACTAATACTTATACACCTGGTATTTATTCAATATTGTGTGGATTGGAAGATAGTGTTACTTCAAGTAATGGTCCTTCATCTTTTCTTTTAAGCGTTGGTGGTGATTGTACAGATGACAATCCTTGTTATACTTAATTATTTCCAAATTTCATTTGATTTCATATAGCCTAAAACACAAGTATAAGCATCTGTCTGATCAAAGTTTTCTTTTCTAAGTGTATTGTTTCTTGTATATGACCATATAATTTGTGGTTCTTTTTTTGCTACCTTTTCCCAAATTATCATTTTTTTATCAATGTCTTTTGGTAGTCCTCCAAATAATACATGTTTTCCTTTATTATTTTCTTGTACTAATTCAGGCCAAGCAAATTTTCTGGCGTTATAGGTTGAGATAAATTGTGGTACAATACCAAGTGTATTATAAATTTCTTTAAATATAAAACTATTAAATCTTAATAAGGTTTGTACTGTTCTTATATTATTGGAATTTAATAAAGGTTCTTCAATTATTACTTTTAATATACCCAAATTTTTATATTCTGTTAACTTTTGTGCAAAAATTTCAGATTTAAGTAATAACTCCTTTAACTTATCGTCATTATTTTTATCTATTTTAGGTCTTGGTGAAACATGTGTTAATTCTAATAATTCTTGATTTTTTATATCAAATAAGGCCCATCCTATTGTTTTTGTAGATATGTCTAGACCTAATACCTTTGGTGAGTTTTTAATCTCTTTTGCCATATATTGTGTTTTATTAGAAAATAAATGATTTTATTTAAAACTAAATGTTTTTAGAAATCTATCTTAACGACATATTGTTGTATTCCTTGTCTTAAAGTTGGTGATTGTAGTTTAGACATAACTAAAATATCCTTATTATCATCAAGTAACGCAATTTCTGTTATATAAGATTTTGTTCCTGGTGTCCAAGATGGATTTGTTGATGTCTGGAACTCGCTAGAACTTAAGTTTATTTTATACTTCATTTCATATATTGTTGCTTGAATATCAGTCTCTATAGCACCATAAAAATAATACTCATCGCCAAAATTTAATTTTTGTGTTGTTGTATTTACAGGTGTAAGCGGTATGTATTCATTTAAATTATAAAATGGTGCTTCATTGTAGTTTTCATTAGTAATGACAAAAGTACTATTAACAATTGATTCTTGTGTTATATAACCATTTGCAAAATTATTTGCTATCTGACTAGTAAAATCAATAATTTTCCATTGTGTAGGGTCTGGTCTTTGTCCTGTTGGTACTTTTTGTGCTAGTATTTGGAACTCGTCCCCAAAATATCCGTTTGGTAAGTCACAAACATCACATGGACTAGTAGTTGTGGTTGTTGTTGATGGTATAAATGTTGTTGTGGTTGTAACTATTGGTGAATTAGTTGTTGTTGTTGTGACTATTGGTGAATTAGTTGTTGTTGTTGTGACTGGTGAATATCCAGGCTGTATTAAACAACCAAACTCATTACCAAACCTAACCGCAACGTTTTTAGTTGTGTCTGGGTTACATTCATTATCATTTCCTTTTATTTTAACATAATAATTACAATGTAGTGAGTTTGTAAAACCAGCTTTATTTGTTAACCTATATGTTACATACATAGTTTCATCATCACTAGTTAAAATTCCAGTTAGTGATGTTGTTGTATCACATGTATTTGGTGTTAGTAGTGATGTTTGTGGTGCTGGTAATGTCCAATTTCTATTTGATTTATAAGACATTGCAGCTATAATCTCATCATCGTCTATTATTACTAATTTACTATCTGGAAAAACCTTACCAATTCTATTTGGTAGTCCATCACTATTTTTATTTGTGTCCCATAAATGATAATACCTAATACCAGGCTGATTCATCCCTTCATTCTTTGTAGACTTAATATAATATGGTTGGAATAACTCTTTATCTTCAAAACCTGGAGGGTCTACCCAGAAAGTTTGTCCAAAACAACATTCGGGATTTTTATGCCACATTAACCAAGGTAAATATAATCTAAAGTTTCTAGCTTGACCTGTTGTATCATCAGGGTTTGATGGGTTATATGGTTCTAAAGCAAATTTTTCACCATAAAAGAAATCTATAGTTTGATTTGTATAGTGAATAATTGCAATTGCTTTTTGTTCTTCTGGTTCTACAGTTACAACTTCACCTAGTGAATTATAATAAAACGTTGAGCTTGTGTCTGTTTGTCCTTTACTTGAGTTATAACCAAAATATTCTTTTGATCCGATATAATCTATAGAGCCTCCTTTTTTATAACCTTCAAATTGTGATTCAATTAAACCAGCAGGGCTTTCAGTCCAAGGAATATTCATATTCCAAATTTTAACATCAAATTCATCAGTATCACATATAGATTCAAAATCAATTACTTGTTCATTCCAATGTGGATTAGGTGTTATACTGTCATATATTTGAGTCATATTTGATGGATAAACAATAACTCTAGAGTAACAATCAACAGGGAAATATCTATAATCTGGTGTAGGTCTATCAAGAGTTAGTTTATTTTCACAAACATCAATAATTCTATATGTTAACATTATCATACAACTATTAAATGACATAAAACACTCTGGGTCGGGTGGTAATGGACATTGTGGACTAGGTGTTGGTGTTAAACATGGTGTCTTACTAGGTGTTGGTGTAGGTGTTGGTGAAGCACATATATCTGTAGGTGATGGGGTTGGTGTTAAAGGAACTGTTGCTGATGGACTAATAGTAGGTGTTGGTGTAGGTGTTGGTATGTTACTACACTCAAAATTATTTTTAGCTTTACCATCATAATATATTGTAATTATATCACCAATTTGTGGTGTTTGTAAATTATTAGTATTTGAACCTGAATATATAATTTCAATTTGGTTCGAGCCATCTAGAGTTGACATATCTATAATATAGTTTGCACTAACAACATATTTATCATTTGTTAAAACTTCCCAATTTATTTTACCTTGTGTTGTGTCTCCACTAAAAAATCCTCTAAGTGGTGCTCTATTAAATACTGGTTCAATTATAGAATCCATAAATGGTATTCCATATATATTTGTTTGTGTTGCGTCTGCTAAATATGGATATTTTATGTATTGTCTATTTGATTGTGGTACACCTGCCGCATTTTGTGAATTAAACTGTGGTTCTAAAACAAAACTATTTGCTTGATTATAATCTTGATCTAACTTATCATATGAAACTTCACTATCTCCTACTTGAAAATATGATATTTTAAAGTTTCCTTGTGATAGTTTTTGTCTACCAATATCAGTAACTCTAGTGTTAACTAGTCCGGCTGTATTTTTTATAATATATGTCATTTTCTAATAAATACTATTTTATGGTGTTTTTGTTTCTTCTTTTGGTCCAAAAATGCCTGATGAGATACCTTCAGAACTATTAGTTAGTGGTGGGTTATTTCTTGAAACTGTACAACATTCGCCACAACTAGCACTTTGTATAAAAATTTGGAAGGTTCCAGCAACAAATCTACATTCTCCTACAACTTCAGGATTTATTTCTTGATCTGTGTATGAACCAGTTATTACTTGTCCTCCGTTTATTGTTAACGCTTTTGTATATGTTTTTTGTTGTACATCTCTATTTGTTGGGTTACCACCACATGTAAATGTTTCTTGTGAGTTAACTGTTGAGTCTAGTGTCATTCCACCAAGTCCCCCATCAAATGTTACTATATTGTTATATGACTGTGTGGGTAATATACTAGGAACACCTTTAAATATACTAATATGTGCAACAGTAAACGTTATTGTTTCATTTGCAGGTAAACTAGAGTCTGGTATTATTGTAAATGTATTTGTGTTTTGATCAATTGTTAATGATAATGAATAAGATGTTGATGGAATTGAGTTTATTGTAACTGTTGTGACCACTGATTCATTACCTAAAGCGTCTTTTACTCTAACATAATATGTTCCAGCGAGTAGTCCTGTTATTGTTGGTGATGTATATGGATATGTAGTTCCACCATCGATTGAGAACACATAAGGTGTATTACCACCTTGTGCATCGATAAGTATTGACCCTAGTTTGTTATTACAATCAACATCATTTGTTCCAATTCTATTAATTTCTAACCTAGTTTCTGTATCACAAATTCCACTATAAACAATTGGGTCTCTATAGAATGCATTACCTAAGAACTGCCATCCAGTTAAAGGTGGTATGTCTGAATTATTATTAATTAAAGTAACACCATTAATTGGTGTTCCAGTTATTATCCATTGTGTTGAGTCGCTTGACCAATACAATAAGTAGTCTGTTTCCCCTGTCCAACTTTGTCTACCATTTATATTTGTGTGTGGTTCAAATTGTACTTGTGAAGTTATTGAGCTTGTTTCTTTTCCTTCAACTATTACTGTATATTCTAAACATAATTCACCATAAACAATTGGTGGTTTAGTTGTTGTGGTTGTAGTTGTTGATGTTGTTGTGGCTGTTAATACACAAGTTGTATCAATAATAAAATCACCATAAAAGTCTGTAACTGTTGCACTATATTCACCAGGATTTAGTTCAGATAGTAATTGACCATAATTACCACTTTCCCACTCTATTGTGTATGGTGGTGTGCCGCCTGTTATAATTAATAATGCTGCACCATCAAAAGAATCTACTGATGTTGGTTGTAGTGTTTTACAATTTACACTCATTGGGAATATTGTTAAAACGTCACATTCGTTTCTTGGTTTTATTGTTACTGGTGGTTGTGGACATTCATTGTTTTCACAATTTCCATTATTTTGTAAAACAATATCACCTTCATATTTAAATATTGGTGTTATTTTTGAACATATGTTGATTGTTTGACCTGTTGGTAGAAATCTAGTAATATTTAAATCATTACAATCAATATACTCAACTTCTACAATTTCTTTTGGTGTTTTAAACCTATAACAATCACAAGACATATTTGTTTTTATATATAAATAATCATTTATTTATTTTTTATGAAAGATTTCATTAATTCTACATATTTTATTGTTGAACTATTCTTATCAACATAGTCAAACTTTTTTGGGTTTTTTATTAAGGTTCTAATTGGGTCTACGTTTATATATTCGCCTTTATAAAATTTTGTACTTTTTAAATCGTCAGTAACGCCTGCCATATGTAAAATTGGTAGTCTTTCGTATTTTTTAATATCATCTGTCGCCCAAGAAAAGTCTAACTCTTTTGTTATCTTTGTTTCATTTTTATTTAACCATAAATTCCAAAGTAAAGCCCACATTTCTGCTGTCCAAAATTGTATCTGTCCTGGATTTATTGGGAATCTTCTTTGGTAATCTAACATTTGATTATATAATGGTGTACAATCATTATATATCTTTTCCCAAAGTTTATAGTCTGTGTTTTTTATAATATATTGACCACCACCAGAGTTTTCTTGATTATTTTTTATTGTTTCAACATCCAAACCAATAATATTGGCCATTTCTTCTATTAATTGTCCTTTTTCTGAATTTGGGTGTTGTTTTTCATATCTATCACAACAGTCCATAATATAATTGTAACCAATATAACCAATAGTATCTGATAGATATGTTATGTCGTCATTTAATAACTTATTAAAGTCTGGTAAACGATTAAATATTATATCAGCGTCGTGTAAAAAAAATTTTCTACCAAATTCTGGATATTCTTCTAGCCATTTTGAAACTAGGTATGGTTTTATACTTGGAATATATGATTTTTTATCTCTATTATCTTTATAAAAATGTACATTATATCCTTGGTTCAATAATTCTTTAGCTCCTTCTGTTGGTTTTGTAGTACCATGAACCATAGCTAGAATGACATGTATATTTTTTGGGTCGATTCCTTTTTCAATAAAGTTATGTGTGTATAATTTTATCTGCCAATGAAAATAAGGTACGTCTGGTTGTGCGGTTACAAAAACTAAATCATTCATTATTTTATAATAGTTTTAAAAATAAAATTTGTAAATAATTTAATAATTAATATAATAGTATTAAATTACAGTTCCAGTACTGCAATACCAATCAGTACCATCTGATATACAAGATACTTTAGAATAAAGTGTTGTTGGTAAAGCAACTGTCCCAGCACCATTTACTAAAGATCCAACTGAACCCGAAAGGTTGGCTGTATTTGTTGTTGAGGTTCTTATTAAGATTACTTCTTTACCCGCAACATTTAAATCACTTTGTAAATAAATTGTACCAGCTGGTATCGAAGATGTGTAGAAAATTACATCAACACTACTAACGTTTGGGTCTGCACCAGAATCAACTGAAGTTGTTGTATTACCTGTAAATGTATCAGACAATAAAGCAATTGGTCCACTTTTATCTGGGAATTCCCAGATTCTATCAGCACTTAAAGTTTCTCTATCTAATAATCCTTCATAAACATCTTTAAAACCTATAAATCCAGCAGTTGTCATATATGCAACATTATCTGTTTTACCTGTTCCTGATTCAACACCTAATGCAACACTACTATCTACACCATTTAAAAAGGTAAGTGTAGAATTTATCGCCACACCAACATTATCAAATGCTGCAGAGGTATGGTTTCCACCATCTAAATCTACAACTTTAATATTCGCACCCCCAGCTAATAAACTATTTTGCATACCCATTTGGTAAGGGCTAATGAATACACCAGACCCTGGTACCATAGATGAGTTAACTAGTTGTAATCCTGCTCCTCCACCATTTACATAAACTTGTGAATAATCTGAAGAACCAAAACCAAAACCCATTTCCGCATATGTTTGTGTTCCATAATGGTAAGATTCTGAATAATCAGAGGTTGACCTTAGTGTGTAGGTGCTATCGGTGGCATCTGGGCGTAAATCTAATTCTGAATTTCCTGAATCTGATTTTATGTTATTGTTTGACTTTACAATTACACCATTATTAATCGTAATCTTTGGACATCCATATAGGTTTGTTACATATAAATCTGTAATACAATCTCCAGATGTGTTTCCTGTGAATGGTAATATATTAAAACTATCTTTTACTTGTGCTATTGTTGCTTTATATGATGATCCAGCTGGACTATCTGTGGTGTCTCCAGTTATTACAATATGTATCAAATCTTGTAATGTTACTCCTGTTGCTAATGTTCTGTCTGTTAATAATGCCATCTTTTTTATTTATAAATACAATAATTTAACTTATTGAAATTGATATAATTCATTATCCATAAAATAAAAGAACTCTCCGTCTTGGAATTCTTTTTCCTCTGGTGGTATATCTATACAATCAATCACCTTGAAACTTTCACATCCTGTACTATCTATAATTTTTATACCAACACTTGGTGCTGAATTAAATGTTGGTGGTAATGTTAAAGTAACTGGTGTTACAATAATTTCGCCTAAATATTCACAATAAACACCATAAGCATTACAAGCAAAACCACTATATGGTGGAACTAAGCCTGTTATATTGTTTATAGTTATTTCTGTCATGTTTTATAACATTTAAGTACAGGAAACACAAGCTATGTTGTAGTTTATTATTAAATTAACTATTATTTTTTCATCATTTAATAAGTTGTAAGTTTCTAATGTACAATTTTTTTCAATCTCATCACAGTCGTTTGTTATGGTAATTCTATTTTCAGTAAAATCTATTGTAACAATACCAATCCCAACAAATTGTTCTAATAATGAACTAATAGTATTTCCCCATAAAACATCACTAGGGAAATCAGTTAAACCTGTTGATGTATAAAACAATTCATCTTTTGTTTCACTACCAACAGTAACTTGAGCGGTAAATGTTGCTGCAGTTATAACACAATTAGTATCACCAGTTGTCAAATCGTAAAAACCTTCATTATACATTTGTAATATTCCTCTTTTACCAGTTGAGTTTGTGTTTGTAAATGTTTCTGTTGATACTACATATGATTGATATGATGATACTATAACACTACCTGCTAATGTAATATTTCTAGTTCTAAAACAACCTTCACTATCTGTAACGGTTAATTGATAATCGCCAGATGTTAAACCTGTTATTGTTGTTCCTGTTTGTCCCATAACATCACCAGACCAAACTAATGTAAATGGTGGGACACCATTTGTAATTAAAGTCTCAATTTGACCATCACTACCTGTAAATGGATCGGTACCTATTAAAGTGAAATCCACGACACTTGATGGCGGGATAAAAATAGTATCCAATTGTGAACAACCTTGAGCATCTGTAACTGTTAATTGATATGTGCCAGCTTCTAAGTTTTGGAAATTTCCATTACCTAATGTTGTGTTTGATGTAGATGGTAGAGGGCCTTCTAAATTATATAATACTGGTGTTACCGCTACAGTTCCTGTTGTACCTGACGATAAGTCAATTAAAACTTCTCCATTATTAGTACCACAAGTAGTTCCACTAATTGTTGTTCCTATGGTAAATTTATCTACATTATTAACACTAGTTGTTCCAGTAAAAACACAACCACTACCATTGTCTATTGTTATTGTATAATCGTCTGATGATAAATTAGAAAATATTTGTGATGTACCCCCATTATTTGCGGTTTGTACAGACCCAGAGCCGCCAGATAAAGTGTAGTTATATACCCCTGGAGTTGCAAAACCTAAATTAATCGAAATTTCACCATCGTTGTTATTACAAATAGAATTTGTTGTTTGTATTGTAACACCACCAAAACCATTTGGTGTGTTAACAAGTACTGAGTCACTTACTGAACAAAGTGCTGCGTCTGTTACAGTTACTGTAAATAACCCACTAGGTAGGTTTGTAAATGTCTGTGATGTACTAAAATTAACAAATGTATCACCATTTGACCCAACATAAAAATATGGTGCAGTGCCTCCAACAACAACAACTTCTACTTCACCATCACTAGTAAAACAACTTGGTGGTTGTGTTACAATTAGTGAACCTATTACTGGTGGTGGTACTAAATCAACAAAAAATGATTGTTGGTTAACACACCCTATAGAGTTTATTACTTCAACAGTATATAGACCTTGTGTTAATCCTGTTACTGTTGTTCCTGTTTGACCTCCAACATCACTAACCCAATTTATTGTATATGCACTTGTTGGTGTTGTAAGACCTGTTATTATTATCTTACCTTGACCCTCTGTTGGAAAACAACTAGAGTCGTCCACAACATAGGCACCATAATCAAATCCAGTTGATGGTAATATGACAACTGAAGCACTTTGCCCTGTACATCCACCACCATCATCACCAATAACATAATATGTGTCAGCAGATAAGTTTGTAAAATAACCTTCTGATGTTCCAAATGCTGGTGTTGCTGTTGATACTAAATTATCTGATGAGTTGTATAAACTAAGTGTTGTTTGATTTAAAATATTGACAGTTGAGGCTGTTATAGATCCATTATCAAGTCCACAAGTTGTACTTTCAGCGTCAATCGAAACTGAAGTGCCTGATGATATTATAAATGGTTCTACTAGTTTATTTGTTCCACTATCTGAAATCTGAACAAAATATTGACCTGGTGGTAAGTTACTAGCCGTATATTGTGTATAGTCTGTGGGTGTGTATGCCGATGTTGGTAATGGTAAACTAGGTGGTATTGACTGTACTGACCACCCGCCAGTTCCACCACTAAATACAAAATCAATTTGTCCTGAATTTGTTAGTGAACAATCACCTGATATCGAAAAACTTTGAAAGTATAGTGACATAATTAATTACATTGTATATTAAAGTTTATTCCAACATTTATTTCAAATCTATCTGTAGCATCATAAGGTACACAGTTGTTATTTGATATAATAATTGTTTCATTTGCAAAATCAATCGCATAATAGATTCCAATTGTGTCTAATGTGTCTAATGCGTTTGAAACCCCTGTTACCCATTCTGCATTTGTTGGGTTTTCAACATATCCATTAGTTTCTGCAAATTTTTCTAAAGCTATAACTGTTCCATTTAGTTTTACTTCTACATACCACTCAACATTTAATGTGTTTAATATACAATCACTTAACATTAATCCTTGTGAATCTAAATATTTTGTTAAAGTTTCGTTTAATATAGTACCAAAGGAAACTAATTTTGGGTTTTCATTCCATGGGTATAACCAATTGTTTATTGTTTGTATTGTACAATCGTAAGCAAATATCTGCGATACTAATGAACATGGTTTACAAGGTATTGGTACAACTTTACAACCAAATTGTCTTCTCCAAACAAACTTTTGTCTATGAAATATTGAGTTTTCCAATCTAACACCAGAATTCCATATTGTTGTAGCTGGTACCATTTGTTCAACTAATCTAACCCAATAGTCACCTAGTGTATTTACATAATCAATCATAGTTTGATACGTAAAATTATCATTTGGTATATTAATTGCCTGGTCAGACTCTAGGTATCTCCAATATATAGATTGTAGTGTTGGGTATCCCCCTGTTTTTCCATCTGTAATAAATTGTCTATTTCTGACATTTATCATATTTCTCCAAAACGTTTGAGCGAACTCAAAAAATGTTTTTTCTTTTGGTTTTGGTTTAATTTCCGTCCAATCAATACCACCTCTCCTTGGATAATTATTTATTGGGTCTGGATTGCAATATGTTGGTTTGGTGTATTGCATACCCTCGTTTGGTATTGGATAATTATATGTTCTTGACATCGTATAAACATCATATACTAACCCAAAACTTGGGTTTAACATAATGTCAGTATTTTTTACATTTAAAGCTAAACAGTCCTCACCAATGTTATAGTAAGCGTTAAATCTGCCATCTGAAGAATTTCTTAAATTAATTTCTTTATCTGTCCAACTTTTCTTATTATCAATTGACCTTCTCAATCTAAAGCCCATATCCATAAATGGAAAACTTCTATATCTTTCTAAATATTCTTCACCATAATTAAATGGTTTTAAGTTGGTTTGGAAATTTGGGTTTGCACCAGTAAACACACTAGTTGTTAAATTTACTTCATCTGGCATTCTATGATCCGGTGTTGATTCAAACCAACCACCGCCAATTTGGAAATAATAAGATTCATTTTCTACTGGCATACTTGGACACCCAATATTGTCTATTGGATAATCGGAACTTGTAACACTAATATCCGTTGTTGTTATTTCATAAGTAACTCCTGTATATTGAACACCCATTATTGAAAATAAATCGGTTGTGTCTAGAACTGGCGTTTGGTCAACGAATGTACCACCAGATATACTTGCGTATTTTGTATTAAATTCTGATAAATTTATTTTTTGATCTGCAATATAAACATATTCATTAAAATCAACCAAAAAGTCTGGTGCACCTATTAACCTTAATAAGATTTCTATTGATTTTCTAGTTCCTTTTGATTTGAATAGGTACGCTGAATTTAAAATTAAATTCCTATAATATTGGTAATTTAATTCATCTGGTGTTTTACCTTGTGAAACACCACTAAATGTATTATCTTCTGACTTAAATAATGAAGTAAGTAAGTTCTCTTCAGTTATTGGTGATATGTTTGTCTTCCAACCTAATGTTTGTGCTAAATTTTTTAATAATTGTGATGGTATGTCATTTTTAACATTATAATTTACAGAATTCATCATACTAAGTGTATCAATAAAAGTTTTTGTTTCATCAAAACTTCTACCATATATCTGTAACATTTTTTCAACCTTTTTGTCTTGTGTGTCAAATTCTTTTAAAGACGCAGTTGTTAAAAATCTAGAAACTAAATTTGTTTTATAATTATCAAAGTCCTCTGCGAAATTATTTAATTTTTCTAAGTATAATGTAAACGCATTTGACCTTATATCTAAGTTCCAATTGCCGCCATCTACGGGAAATTTTGCGGAATCACTTGTAAATATGTAATTACCATTTTCTTGTAATTTTGGTACATTAAAAAATGCTGTGTATTTTGGTGTAATTTCTCTATTTAATAGAAAGTTTTCAACACCATCTAAATCATCAATAAAGACCTTATTTACGTACATATCATTAGGTCTTATCTTAAAGTTTTGTTGTGTTGTTGTTTGGTCTGGAAATGGATTTCCATTAAGATATAATTTTAAATAAGTGCTATTAGGTGATGTTGCAACTATATCGTTTATTTTATATTCTTCATCGTTTATAAAAACAGAATACTTATTAAAATTATTTTTAAAATTTCTTAAATCTGAAACATTAATTTCTAACGCATTTATATTTCTATCAGCATTAGTTGAGTAGTCAATTCCAAATGGGTTTCTAATTGAGGATAATAAAACATCAATTTCTGTTTCATCATCTATTTTATCATATGTTATGTTTTCACCAGTATTTCCTTGGCTAAAATCTAATCTTGTTGATTGTACATCTAATGCTGCTGGAAAATAATTTATAATTCTAGTTATTGAGTTTGAAAATCTTAGTCTTAAAGAACCATATAGTGTGAAATTTGTAACTCTTGATAAATCATAATTTGGATATATTTGAAAATTATTTGCAACAAGTAGCTTAGAATCCTCAACATCCCTTATATTCATACTTTCTAGGGACATTGGGTCTGAAAAAGAACCTATTATAAAATTTCTATCTTGTTTTTCAACAATATTTGTTGTGAACTCAAAATTTCCTTGTGTAAAACCTCCCCCATCAACTAGTTGGAAACCTACTAAGTTGTCAGAAAAAGACCCTTGGCCTGAAGCTTGTGGTGGACAAGTAAATTTGTTTGACATTATTCAACTATATTATTAAATGCTTTGCTAAAATCTATATTAGTACCTCGATCCTGTCTAACCTCATATAATAATTCATTAAATTGATCCCTAATTTCATATAGATTGTATTGTTTATATATATTGTTTTCACTATCGTAAATCGTGTAAATACCATCGTCAATTGACTTAGTTTGATTTCCATAAAGTGCAATTGCTAATGTTGATACATCATGTTCAACAATTTCAACCTCTGTTGTTATTGGATTAAAAAATGTATTACTTATTATAATATCTTGATTTGGTTGTCCAATAAATGGTGTTGCACTTGGTTTATTTGTTGGTGATGCCGATGGTGATAGTGTACAAAAAATCAAATTAGAAGATGTTTCTACATATCTATATCTAATAACTTTTTGTGATGTATTTGTTAAATTTTGATATATAGGTTCACAATAAAATGAAGATGTAATTAATCTAAAAAAGTTTGGTATCTTTGTTCCATTTTCATTTAAATACTCAACTCTAAAACCAGTTAAACCTTGATTTACAAATTTATTTCTAAATTGTGGTGGTACACCATTTATATCTATAACAATACCTTTAACGTTTGGTAGTGCTGATAAAACACCACAATCTGTTATTTTAGTTCTAATTTCAGCAGGTCTAATATATAATGTGTATATTCCTAGTTTGTTAAAAACATCTGCTGGTAGTTTTAAATTATATAAACCACCTAAAATTTCAACGTCTGCGTTACCTCCAGTTTCTGAATTATGGAAGTATGGTCTTAAAACTTCGTTAGAGTTTAATTTTGTTAATAAAAAATTATCAGTATCATCCCTAGATGGTGTGTAATTTAATATAATTTCAACATCATCTGGACTAACGTCTGCTGGTCTGATAGTTCCATAAGTTCCTGTTGCCACGTTTAGTTATTTATTTAAGTTTATCTATTTTTATAAATAGTATATTTAATATTTTTTGACATTAAAGTATCCGTACCCATATTTAGATACATCCCCTAAATTATCAACCTCTCCTAGTCTTTGTATTGCTTCTAATCCTGATATTTTACCTCTTTCAACGAATAAGTTAGATTGTATTTGTGGTTCATCAATAACATTTAATAACGCCTCATTTTTAGTTAATGCTGAAAGTGTGTAATTGTCATCAACAATACCATATGAATTAAAAAAATATATTGTTTTACCGTCTTTTAAATCCCAATATAAAATATCGTTTATTGTATATGCAGTATAAGAATTTGTTGCGTCTGGACCATAAACAATACCAGAATTACCAGAGGTTCCTGTAACTGGTACATTCAATTTAAACTTACCACTAAACAAATTACTTTTTGGTCCATATTGTGATAAGTCGTTTAATGAACTTTTTGTATATCCTGTAATTAAAAAAGGTGTTGTTGTATATCCACTTGAATTATAGTCTTGTATATTAGTATTAGAGTCTCCGGTAAATATATAATCATAACTTACTGGTGTACCTGTCCAGTTACATCCAACTGCGGTAAAATATGCAGTCCCTTTTGGGTTTGGTATTGTGGTTCCAGTAAAAGGTAATATAACTTCTTTTTTTACTGTTGATAAACCCCAAGGTGAATAACTTGTCATTGTTATAGTATAGTTGTTATTAGCAATTGGGTATGTATGTGTTATTGGTGTATGACTTGTTATTGTTGTTTGTGGTGAATTATCTCCCCAATCTACAATAAATGTATTTAGTGATAAAAACTTTTTAAAATTAGTTTGTGATGTGTTATAAAAAACTACTTCATATGGTGAAGATGTGTTTGCTGTAAATATGAAATTGTTTATTAACTCTTTTTGATATATAGCACCATCAAATGGGGTATAATACCCAAGATCATTTACATTTTCAGTAAATAATAATGGTACTGTAAGACAGCTTAATAAAGATTGTCCATTTGTTCCTCCACTCAAAACTGTTGGCATTGGTAGATAAACACCTGTTGTTCCTGTTATATTATTTATCGTTGTTGATGTTATAGGGCAACAAGGGTCTATGGTAACTGAAATATCGGTTTCACCAGTATATGGAACCGTTACTAAATCTCCTTTTATATTTTCAGGTGATATTCTAAAATAATATCTTTGTTGTTCCATTATGGATTTACGTATTGATACCAAAGTATTGGGTTTATGTCATCACCAACTCTATTGTTTGTTTGTGTTGATTTAACTTGATATGTTATATCATTATAATCTAAGTCTACTTTATAATAAAAATAATCCTCACCATTAAATGTATAATAATTACCTAAAAGTGTTGATTGAGGTCTATTCATCATAGTTATAAATTGACCAGTTCTTGCATTAAAAAATTTTGCAGTCATATAAAACTCATCAATGTCTAAATAAAGTCTTTCTCTTAACCAGTAAATAAAAAACCCTTCTTTATCACCAACATAATCCAAACCATATTTTGGTTTTCTAATTTCAACATTAGTTAAAAATTGACTAATTGTTACTGTGTCAAATTCACCTTGTTGTACTGGTAATATTATTGTAAAATAATTTTTTTGTGATAGTTCATTTTTTGTATCATAAAAATCCAATTTAAAAAATGATTTTGTGAATGGTTTTACATATGAGTATATTTCATTATTTGAAAACCCTAATGGAGTATAAGAGTTTGTCCAAGACGCTGAATTGGCTATTGTTTGTCCTGTATTAAAAAAATAAAACTCATAATTTATTTTAGTAATAAATTGATTTAAGGTGTTGGATAAGTACTCTTTATGTGCAAACCTAGATAATTCAAAATCGGTTGGTCTCCCAATTATTTCATCAGTTACAAGTTTTTGATATGAATCAATAGCTTGATCCCTTTCTGAGAAATCCCATTTGATTTCAATTGGAATATCCAATTGTTTATCGATACTTGGTAGTGTTATTTTATACTTATTCACAGTCATCTATTTCTGGTTGTACTATTTCGTTTATATTTGGTAGTCCAATTCCTTCTGGAAAAACTCTAAAAATTGTATTTTCATATGGATAGTGTTTACCATTTGTAAATGGGTAATCAACACCAACACCTTCAGTATCTACAAAACCAAATGGGTATAAGTCTCTCCATCTAAACCCATTTGAAGCATTTGAGTAAAAGGCGTAATCTGGGATTCCAACAACTTCAGCATCACCTTCGGCTTCTTCAATATATTCAGAATAAACTTTTATTGTAATTGGGTTGTGTGGGTAATAATAATACCCATAAGTGTTATTTTGAAAAGCTCCAAGATTTTGTACAAAAAAGTTTTGGTTAAATGTTATTTTATTAACATATCTAGATATTACCCTTTCTTTTTGGTCATAATCATTCCATTCACAAAAATCTCCATCAATGATATCACCATTATTTAAGTTTGACATATAAATAAATGGACCACTAGTTGGTAATATATTTGAGTTATATTGTTGTGTTGGTATATTAGTATCTGCTAAACTATTATTTAAATCCCACCATTGACTTGGTAAATTAAAAAATAGTGGTGTGTTGAATTCATGTCCTTGTCTTATTTTGTTTGTCCAACCCCAATATCCTTTCCATATTGTTGTAAAGAATAGCTCTGAAACTGGCCTTTTTTGATTATCAATTAAATTAGATATATCTATATCTTTATTAAAAGATAAAGTATAACTTTGACTACCTTCTAATATTGATGTTCTAGGAAGTGTTGGTGGTGTAGCTAAAGTTGGTGGATTACCATTGTTTCCACCATAAAATATTGGTTTTTCTAATTGTGTTTTTAATGTAAAAATATTATTGTCAAATGCCGCTTTTGTTAGAACGGTATCTTCCACGTCTGTTAATATTTTATGTTGTCTAACATAGTATTTTGATTTTGTTTCATTTACATTTTCAGTATCTAGTACTCTTTTAAAGGTTCCTGTTGTTCCGGCGTCAAATGTATTGTCTAAATAACCAATATTGTATATATTAAAATAATAATCTTCACTTCCTTGACCTCCATTACCTAAAAATTCAATTGTAAAAATAGTTTCACCGCTATAATCTATCGATAATTCAACATATTCACCTTCTTGTAGTCCATGCTTCATTGGACATCTAAATTCTATATTACTATCAGCATTTGATGTTATTATAAATGGTATTCCATCACTTGCAACCCAATTCCAAGTTGTTAGCGTTTGTGTGTCGTTAGCTGTTAGTTGTTTGTTTGAGTCGTTACTAACTGGGTAGCTAAGATAGTGTGTCCAGTTATAGGTTGTTGAGTTTTTATTTAAAAATTGTTGGTGTTCGTTAGGTCCTATTGTGTACCCTGGTTTATCATTATCATTTCTAATTAAATCAAATTCAGTATATTGTGGAAATCCATACCACGTATTATCTGTTACACCATTACATGCTATTTGTTCTACAGTTTCATTTAAATTAACATAATATAAATAATCAACATATGGTTGGTAGTTGGTTGATCCTGAATAATAGTTTTTAAATATGAATGAGTATTTTGTTGTTGGTCTAAATATTGAAGATAGTTGTCTTTCGTCATCAAAAACTTGTGGTAGACTAACATCGATAGATCTATCATATTCCACAAATTCTTTTGCTTTTTGTGAAAGTGTAACCTTTTCAGATTCTGTAACATTTGTAGAGTTTTGGAATCTTTTATTACCTAATATTATTTTACTATTTTCATTGACAACCATATTATCCTGTAGTTTCTATATATAGTTTAATAAATTTATCTACCGCAGTATTTCCATTGTTTAAACCAAAATAAAAATAAAATGGAGCACCAACTAAAATACTATCACCTGGATTTCCATTTGTAATTTGTGGTATGCTATTGTTCTCAGGTACTGGGTTTCCATTTGCATCAAAGTTTGTAATAAACCCAGGATCTAAATCACCACCTGTTGTAAAATATTGGTTTATATCTTCAAAATTTAGATTTTGATACTCATTACTATAAAAACCTCCTAAACTATAATCTGTATTCCAATTATTGTCTTCTGTACCAAATATAAAAGATGATGGTCCTTCCATTTTCCATTTATAATGTGGTACAACTTGGTCATTTGGATATCCAAAGTCTGTATAAACACCACCACAGCCTAAACTAGAATATTCAATCCCTGGTGTTAATTTTGTTCTATATACATACTCTTCTGTTGATGAAGAAAAGAAAATTCCAAATAATGGCCTTGGGTCTGAGTTATCATCTTCACCAATAAATAAATCAATGTTTCTATAATTTTCATTTAGGTATGGTGTTACTCTCCATTGTGAGTTTATCGCTAGAGCTTGTGCAAAGTCACCATCAATTCTATCCCCTTTCCTATCACTATTAAAAAATTGTATGATTCCTTTACCTTCAGATGAACTACCACCTGGATTACCAATAGGTATTAATCTTTGCCAAAAACCTGTATTTAATATTCTAGAAATAAAACCCATTTGTATTATATCTGAGTTATCTTTGTATGTTGTACTTCTAATTTGGTCTACCAAATACCCATTAAAATTACCATCAGAACATATTTGTGATATAAATTGTTCTCTTGGTCCTAAATCCATAACTGTTGTTGGGAATTGTATTCTTTTTTCATTATAACCATAACCTGGATATGTGTTTATTAATGCTTGTGGTATATTTTGGTTTGGTGGTGAATCAACACCAATAAAGTTGTTTCCATCCCAAGGTGAAGACCTATAAAAGAAACTATTTGTTATTTGATTAAACATTATTGTATCTCTACAATAGCTATATATTGGTTCGTCTGGTTGTTCTAATGTAAACTGTGCAACCTTATTAAAGGTAAACATATATAAAGCACCATTTAACCAGTTATTCTGGAATGTTTGGGCAAATACACCTCTACATGCTGCAAATGTTAATAAAAATCTTGTTTTCCACTCAACTAATAATTGTGCGTCTCTTTCATATAACCCATCAATTAGATAAACAGTTTTAAAAAATGGATTATCTGTTTCTTTACCATTTAATAGACAATAACAACCTTTTTTAACTATATCGCTTGTTA
>Ga0208794_1000317_pt1 | contig 35112 bp, 27 predicted proteins | sample 32_taG_FD_184106 | JGI IMG/M metagenome (GOLD analysis project Ga0208794, IMG submission 184106) | Marine viral communities from the Gulf of Mexico - 32_GoM_OMZ_CsCl metaG (SPAdes) (version 2) | ecosystem: Environmental > Aquatic > Marine > Oceanic | place: Atlantic Ocean: Gulf of Mexico... | reverse complement strand
TCGCTCAAACCCGATCAGCAGCTTCTGTCGGACACCGGCAGCCTGAGAGCCTTCCTCCCGGTGGGCGACATCTCCTTCGATAACTATGCCGCCGCCTTCCAGCGCGCACCGGTGAGGCTGTTCATCTTCAATTCGATCCTTGTGACGGCGGTCACGGTGGTGCTGTCGCTTCTTGTGTGCTCGCTCGCTGCCTTCGCCTTCGTCTTTCTCGAATGGCGCGGCTCGGGGGTCCTGCTGTCGATCATCCTCGCCACGCTGATCGTGCCCTTCGAGACCATCGCCATCCCGTTGCTGCTGATCGTCAACCAGCTGCCCTGGATCGGCTTCGACGGGCTGAGCTTCGGCTGGCTGAACTCCTACAGGGTGCAGATCCTGCCCTTCGTCGCCGACGGTCTGACGATCTTCCTCTTCGTGCAGTATTTCCGCGACCTGCCGCGCGAGCTGATCGAGGCCTCCCGCGTCGAGGGCGCAAGCTGGTGGATGATCTACCGCCGCATCGTCATGCCGCTCGCTGGTCCCGTGCTGGCCACCGCCGCGATCCTGAAGTTCCTGGTGATGTACAACCAGTATCTCTGGCCGCTGATGGTGGTGCAGGAAGAGACCTACCGCCCCGTCATGGTCGGGCTGCAATACTTCTTCCAGCTCAACCGCGCCTGGGGCGAGATCATGGCCTACCTGTCGCTGATCACCCTGCCGGTGCTCGCCTTCTACTTCGTGCTGCAACGCGCCTTCATCTCCTCGATCGCCTCGACCGGCGTGAAGGGCTGACGCCATTCATTCGCAAGGACACGACATGACCCTCGCACTCGACGACAAATGGATCTGGGACAGCTGGTACGCCCATGACGGGCAGCGCTGGCACGGCTACTTCCTGCAAGCCGACAAGTCGCTCGGCGATCCGGATCTGCGCCACTTCAACGTCTCCCAGGGCCATGCCGTCTCGGACGATCTGGTGAACTGGGAGCACAAGGGCACCTGCCTGAAGCCCGCGCCGAAGCCGGCCTGGGACGACACCACCACATGGACCGGCTCGGTGATCCAGGGGCCGGACGGGCTCTGGCACCTGTTCTACACCGGCGGCGGCTCGGCCGAGAAGGGGCTCTACCAGCGCATCGGCCACGCCACCTCGACCAACATGCATTCCTGGGAGCGCGTGGGCTCCGGCCTCTGCCTCGACATGGAGGGGCCGAACGCCGCGCATTACGAGGCCGAGATGCAGGTGGGCTTCTGGCCCGACCGGGCGATGCGCGATCCCTTCGTGATGAAGGATCCCGACGGCGACGGCTACCTCATGTATTTCACCGCCCGTGCGCCGGGCATCGAGGAAGCCAATGCCGGCGGCGCGATCGGCTTCGCGATCTCGCCGGACCTTTACGAGTGGACGCTCCAGCCCCCGGTCTTCGTCGGCGATTACGGCCAGCTCGAGGTGCCGCAGCCCTTCGAGATCGACGGGCGCTGGTACTGCCTGTTCTGCACCGCCGACATCCACTGGTCCGAGGACCGAAAGACCAAAGCAGGCATGCTGCCGGTCACCGGCAACCACTACCTCGTCGGCGACGGCCCGCGCGGGCCGTGGCGGGTGGCCCCCGGTTTCCTCGACGGCGATCTGCCCTGCTATCGTTACGCGGCCAGGGTGCTGATGACCGAAACGGGCCCGGTGCTGATGGGCTTTCGAGACGGCGGCAAGGAGGCTTTCGGCGGCTACGTGATGGACCCGGTGCCGGTGAAGGTCGACGCCGAGGGACTGCTCTACATCGAAGCTTCCGACAGGGGGAAATGACATGGCGACGGTGAGGCTAAAGGACATCCGCAAGCGCTTTGGCGCGACGGAGGTGATCAAGGGCATCGACCTCGAGATCGAGGATGGCGAGTTCGTGGTTTTCGTGGGCCCGTCGGGCTGCGGCAAGTCGACCTTGCTGCGGATGATCGCGGGGCTGGAGACGATCTCCGACGGAACGCTGGAGATCGGCGGTCGCGTGGTGAACGAGGTGCAGCCCAAGGAACGCGGCATCGCCATGGTGTTCCAGAGCTACGCGATCTTCCCCCACATGACGGTGCGCGAGAATATCGGCTTCGGCCTGACCGTCGCCAAGGCCCCCAAGGCCAAGCGGGAGGCCGCGGTGCAGGAGGCGGCGCGCATCCTCCAGATGGAGCACCTGCTGGACCGGCGGCCCAGCCAGCTTTCCGGCGGCCAGCGCCAACGCGTCGCGATCGGGCGCGCCATCACCCGCAAGCCGGAGGTGTTCCTGTTCGACGAGCCATTGTCGAACCTCGACGCGGCGCTCAGGATGGACATGCGGATGGAGATCGGCCGGCTCCACAAGGAGCTCAAGACCACGATGATCTACGTCACGCACGATCAGGTCGAGGCAATGACGCTGGCCGACAAGATCGTAGTGCTGAAGGATGGCGAGGTGCAGCAGGTCGGCGCGCCGATGGATCTCTATCACAACCCCGCCAACCTCTTCGTCGCCAAGTTCCTCGGCGCGCCATCCATGAACCTGATCGAGGTCGAGGTGGCCGAGGCGCGTGCCGGCTCGGCGGTGGTGAAGAACCCTGCGCTCGACCCGATCGAACTGCCTTGCAAGCTCGACGGGCTTCGTCCCGGCGAAAGGCTGACGCTGGGCCTCAGGCCGCAATACCTGCACCCCTCGCTCGATCCGTCAGAGGGCAAGCTGCACGGCAAAGTGAAGCTGACCGAGCGGCTCGGCTCCGAAACCGTGGTCGATCTAGAACTGACGGATGGCAGTCCTCTGATTGCTGCGCTCTCAGAGGATGCCGTGTTCGAGCGTGGCCGTGAGGTGAGCCTGACCTTCCGCCCGGAGCAGACGCACCTGTTCCGGGGAGGCCCCAACTGAGCGCGGCTTGATGCCAAGATGTCGGGCACAGGCGACGGCCTCATTGGCCGTCGCGAAGCGGTAGGAGCAGCTGTTCCCTGCGTAGGAGAGAAATGTCGGGCGAGGTCCTGGAACTGCCTCGGTAGGGAAGGGCAGGAAGCCTACCTTCGCTACGGCCTGAGCCGAAGTCCGCAAAGTGGACGCTGCACAGCGCCTCCGAGCGGTAGCGACCATGGCCAATATCGTCCGTAAGAGATCAGGGCGGTAAGCCGACATTCGCCGCGGACAGGGCCGAGGTCCAGTGAGCGGACGAAGCTGACGTTCGCTGAGGGTGCACGATCAGGAGAAGTGCTCGCGGTGCTTTCCAAAAAAGATGGGGAGTAGAATTTATCTGCGCATGAACTTCTGACGAGCTTCACGAGCGATATTGTATCGCAGTTCAAGGCGAGCGAGTTCAGCCATCGCTTCCTTCCGTTCAGGCCCGTTCGCAAGCGTAGCGAGGTGGCTCTGATGCGCAGCCATCTTCTTCTTGAGTTCGATTTCTTCCGGCACGACACCGGCCTGAGCCATGATGCGGAACCCCACTGCTTCTCCCGCATCCACAAAAGCATCCGCAGAGCGATCGGGCAGGGGTTTGCCTTCGCCTTCAAGACCTTCAAGCTGACCTTGCAGCTTCGCCTTCTGTATCTGGCGCTCAATGAGTCTCTGAAGATTTCGGACCATGCTGACCAATAGCACAGTATTGAGGTAACGGATACTAAGGGCTCGAAGCTGACCTTTGCTACGCAAGGCATGAAGGTCGGCTTAGGGCTGGAAGCACCAAAGCAGGGGAGGGTGGGAAGCGGCCCTTCGCTGCGCGCAACAGGAACGGCCGCTTCTATGGCAGTGCTCAGGCTTGCTTCCGGGAGGCCTCGAAGTCGGCCCTCAGAGGCGCGGTGTCATAGATGATGGTCATCCGGGCGAAGCGCTGCCGGTCCTCGGCCAGCTCGAAGACATCGACGCATTCGAACGCCACGACCTTGCCGCTGGCCAGGGTCCAGACGTAGCGGAAATGCAGCGCGACGGAGCGGCCTTCGGCAGAGCTGTCGAAGACGTTGAGGAGCGTCGTCTCCGACCGGGAGGTATCCGCGAAGAGCTCGGCGTAGAAGTCGTGCGCGGGCCGGACGCCGTAGAGCGGCGACACGATCTCGGCGTCGGAGGTGAAGAGGGCGCGCACGCCCTCCAGATCGCCCGTGTTCAAGGCGTCGAGGTAGCGGTGGCAGAGGTCATCGAGGGTCATTCCGGTCTCCTTTGGGGAACCAAGCCCGGACGCCTCTGAACCGATCGAGCCGCCCATGGGCGGCGGCTTTTCTGATCGTCACGCATCATCGAGCCGCCGTCAGGGACGGCGGTAATAGCTCGAGGTCTGATGGCAACGGATCATGGAATCTCGGTATCGGTCCCATCGAGACCTGTCAAAACCATTCTCCCTTGCCAGGAGACCGATGACGATTCTCTGGAGCGGCGCAGCGGCATTCCTCGGCTGCGACATTTGCACTCTCGCGACAGGCGACAGCTCATTCGCTCCATCCCGCATGTCCGGACAGGCGAGCGATCAGGAAGTCCATGAAGATCCGGGTTTTCGGGGTCAGCACGTTGGTGCGGGGATAGACCAGCCAGAGCACGGAGCGGTCGTTCAACTTCCACTCCGGCAGAACCCGGACAAGCCGGCCCGCGGCCAGTTCATGGGCGACGTTCCACAGAGAGTTCATCGACAGCCCGGCGCCTGCTAGGGTCGCCTCGCGCTGCGCGTCGCCGTCATCCACGATGGTTCGGCAGGCCATGCGGGCGGGGTCGAGCAGGGCTTTCTCTCCGGCAGCATTCACCAGTTCCCGCGGCTCGAGGTTGCTCCAGGCGATGAGCTGCTGGCCCGCCAGATCCGCCGGCGTGGCCGGGGTGCCATGCGCCTCGAGATAGGCCGGCGACGCGCACAGAACCCGCGTATCGTCTGCGAGCTTGCGACCCTTCAGGCTGCTGTCGCTCAGCGGCCCGCTGCGCAGGGCCAGATCGAAGCTGCCCTCGATCGCGTCGAAGCGCGTGTCGGACAGGCGCAGGTCGAGGGTGAGATCGGGGTAGAGCTCGTGGAACTCGGGCAGCAGCGGCATGATGTGCAGCTGCGCAAAGCTGCTCGGCGCGGCGAAGCGCAGCGTGCCCTTAGGACCTGCTTCCGTGCCTCCCAATGCAGCCCGGGCCGCATCGGCCTGAGCAAGGATTTCGCGGGCATAGGGCAGGAAATCAGACCCCTCCAGCGACAGCGACACCTTGCGGGTGGTGCGGCGCAGAAGCTCTACCTCGAGCTCCTGCTCCAGCTTGGCGAGACGCGCGCTCGCGACCGCAGGGGCAAGCCCCAGCTCGCGCCCCGCGGCGGAGATATTGAGCCGCTCAGCGGCCATCACGAAGAGACGCAGGTTGTCGGTGTCCATGGCGATTATATCCCGAGACCGAATAATCTAATCCGGAAACTGCCGGTTTCGCAGGAGTTCGCAAGAGATACCTTGGGGACAACGGAATGACGTCATCAAGGACATGACAGATGAAGGCGATCGGCTATCGCGCAGCGGGCGCGGCGGACACTCTGGAGATTTTTGACGCGGACCGGCCCGAAGTTCGGCCGCGCGACCTGCTGGTCGAGGTCAGGGGCGTCTCGGTCAACCCGGTGGACGTCAAGCTGCGGGCGGCGGTGCAGCCCGAGGACGGTGCGCGGATCTTGGGCTTCGATGCAGCCGGGGTCGTGGTGGCGGTCGGTGACGAGGTCACGGGCTACGCGGTGGGTGACGAGGTCTTCTATGCCGGTGACGTCACCCGCGCCGGGACGAATGCCGCGCTCCATGCGGTCGACGAACGGATCGTCGGGCGCAAGCCCGCCAGCCTCGATTTCGCCGAAGCCGCCGGCCTGCCGCTGACCACGATCACGGCGTGGGAGATGCTGTTCGAGTCCTTCCGCCTGACCGAAGGGGTCGGCACTGGCCAGACCCTGCTCGTCATCGGCGGGGCCGGTGGCGTGGGGTCGATCCTGATCCAGCTCGCCAAGGCGCTGACCGGTCTCACGGTGATCGCGACCGCCTCGCGTCCCGAGACGCAGGACTGGGTGCGCAAGATGGGCGCCGATCACGTGGTGGATCATCGCGGCGATCTCGCGGCGCAGGTGGCCGAGCTGGGCCTGCCGCCTGGCTATGTGGCCGCGCTGACCGCAACGGATCAGCACTGGCCCGCAATCATCGAGCTGATCGCACCGCGCGGCCAGATCGCGCTGATCGACGACCCCGAGGTGCTCGACATCAAGCCCGCGAAGCCCAAGGCATTGAGCATCCACTGGGAGTTCATGTTCACCCGCTCGATGTTCGAAACCGGGGACATCGGCGCCCAGCGGGAGCTGCTGAACCGCGTGTCGGAAATGGTCGACGCGGACAGGTTGCGATCCACCGTGACCGAGCGGCTGGGCTCGCTCAGCATTGAAGCCTTACGCGCCGCGCATCTGCGGCAGGAGAGCGGCCGGGTGATCGGCAAGCAGGTTCTGGATGGCCTTTGAGGCTGTGCGACAAGGAGACCCGAGATGTTGGACGAGATCGGACCCGCGGCATTCCCGAGCCTGAACCGCGCCTACGCCACCGTCTTCAGGTCGGGACGGATGAGCATCGGGCTGGTCGTTCCGCTCGAAGCCTATCCGCACGGCGCCGTGCCCGACATGGCGCGTCACATCGAACGCGCGCGGCTGGCCGACAGCCTCGGCTTCTCGGCGCTGTGGCTGCGGGACGTGCCGTTCAACGTGCCCTCTTTCGGCGATGCCGGGCAGCTCTTCGATCCCTTCGTCTACCTTGGGGCGCTGGCGGCCTCGACGCGAGATATCGCACTCGGCGTGGCCAGCATCGTCCTCCCGCTGCGCCACCCGGCCCATGTGGCCAAGGCCGCCGCTTCCGCCGATGTGCTTTCGGGCGGGCGGCTGCTGCTCGGTGTCGCCTCGGGTGACAGGCCCGACGAATATCCGGCGCTCGACATGAGCTTCGAGGATCGCGGCGCGAGGTTCCGCGACAGCGTGGACTACATCCGGGCGATGGCCGAGGATTACCCGCGCGCTCGGGCCGCTCACGGAATCCTGTCAGGCGGTATCGACATGTTGCCCAAGCCCGCGAGCGGCCACCTGCCGCTCTTGATCACGGGTGGCAGCCAGCAATCTCCCGACTGGGTCGCGCGGAACGGCGACGGCTGGATGACCTATCCGCGCGACGCGGCGACGCAGGGGCGCGTGGTCGGCGAGTATCGCCGCCGGATTGCCGAAGCCGGTCTGCCCGACAAACCGGTGATGCAATCGCTCTACGTGGATCTCGTCGCGCAAGCGGACGCGTCCCCCCAGCCGATCCATCTCGGCTTTCGGTCGGGAACGGACCACCTGCGGCGCTACCTGACGCAGATCCGCGACCTCGGCATCAACCACGTCGCCCTGAACCTGCGGTTCAACGGCGCAGATATCGAGGACACCATGCGGCGACTGGCGGACGAGATCCTGCCGGAGTTTCACAGCTGAGGAGACACCAATGCCCAAGACGATCCTGATCACCGGCGCGACCGACGGCATCGGCCTGTTGACCGCGAAGACGCTGGCCGCCCAAGGCCACACCATCCTGCTTCACGGGCGCAGCGTCGAAAAGCTGGAAGCTGTCGCGCGGGAGGTGGGCGGTGCCCCCGAGACGTTCCGTGCCGACCTGTCCCGCCTCGAAGAGGTCGCGGCGCTCGCCGAAGACATCCAGAGCCGCTACCACCGCATCGACGTGCTGATCAACAATGCGGGCGTCCTCAAGACCCCCCAGGCCCGGACGCCCGAGGGGCTCGACACCCGCTTCGTCGTCAACACCCTCGCGCCCTATCTGCTGACTCGACGGCTGCTGCCGATCATCCCGAAGAATGGCCGCGTCGTGAACCTGTCCTCGGCGGCCCAGGCGCCGGTAGATACGAACGCCCTTCGCGGCAGGCGCGCGCTCGATCACATGGCCGCCTACGCCCAGAGCAAGCTCGCCCTCACGATCTGGACGCAGGAGATGGCCCGCGCCCATCCGGACGGCCCGGCCTTCATCGCCGTGAACCCCGGCTCCCTGCTGGCCTCGAAGATGGTCAAGGAGGGCTTCGGCGTGGCGGGCAACGACCTGTCGATCGGGGCCGACATCCTGGGCCGCGCCGCGCTGTCGGAGGAGTTCGCCGAGGCCACCGGCCGCTACTTCGACAATGACAGCGGGCGTTTCGCGCAGCCCCACTCGGCGGCAAGTGACAGGAGCCAAGTCGCCGCGGTCATGGACGCGATCCGCGACCTCACCGGCGAAGCGGGGCACGGCTGAAGATTGACTTTGAAGATCGTCGCAGGGTCGCCTTAACCGCCACGGCGGAGGAGACGTGACAGCCGGCACCTCTACGCCTGGTGGGAGATGGCGGCCTCGTGGGGGCGCTACGAGCGGCAGCATAAGCTCGCGCGCGATGCCGCGCGGCCGATCCTGCACCTGTGAGAGGGCGCCGGACCCAAAACTCTCGAGGCGAGACAGGCGCAGAAAGGTCGCGGCAGCTGAAGACGGGGAGTTGCCGACAAAAGGATTATATCCCACCCCCGAAAACTGAACTCCGATCTGGGCGGATTATATCCTTAGTGCCGTTCCCGTATCTCCTGACCAACGCAACACTCGGCAGGAGATACCGATGAGAGCCATGACCCTGAACGACTACGGCACCGAGGCGGCCTTCCAAGAGGCCGACATGCCGCGCCCGCAGCCCGAGCCCGGCCGGGTCCTCGTCCGTGTCAAGGCGACGAGCGTCAACACGATCGACACGATGATCAAGGCCATGGGCAAGGACCTGCCCCTGTCGCCCGACCTGCCGGCCGTGCTGGGCATGGATTTCGCCGGCATCATCGAGGAGGTCGGTGACGGCGTCACCGGCTATGCCGTGGGCGACGAAGTCTATGGCTGCGCCGGCGGGTTGGCCGCGCTTCAGGGCGCGCTGGCGGAATTCATCCCCGCCGACGCCCGGCTGATCGCGCCCAAGCCCAAGACGCTGTCGATGCGCGAAGCCGCTGCCCTGCCGCTGGTGGGCATCACGGCTTGGGAAGGGCTGGAGCGCGGGGGCGTCGCCGCCGGTCAGAAGGTGCTCGTGCAGGGCGGTGCGGGCGGCGTCGGGCATCTCGCCGTGCAACTGGCGCGTCACCTCGGGGCCGAGGTCTCCGCGACGGGCACCGGCGACGGCCAGCTTTCGGTGATCGAAGGCTACGGGGCCCGGCCCATCGACTTCATGGCCGAGAAGATCGAGGACTACGTCGCGTCCCACACCGGCGGGACCGGCTTCGACGCCGTCTTCGACACGGTCGGCGGGGCCAACCTCACGAACTCCTTCGCGGCCTCGGCGCTGAACGCCCATGTGGTCACGACGGTCGCCCTGTCGGAAATCGACCTGTCGCCGGCCCACTTCAAGGGGCTCTCCCTGCACATCGTCTTCATGCTGCTGCCCATGCTGCATGACGTCCGGCGTGAGGTTCATGGTGAGATCCTCGCAAAGCTCACCGAACTGGTCGATGCCGGCACGGTGAAGCCGCTGCTGGACGAGCAGAGCTTTGCTTTGACGCAGGTCGGGGATGCCTATGCTCGGCTGCAAAGCGGTCAGGCGATCGGCAAGGTGGTCGTGGAGGTCTGATCCTCATGTACGGGCCGGGCGTCCAGGCGCCCGGTCACACTCTCTCTTCAAGGCGCGTCGCCACGCGTTCCTCGATACTTTCGAGGCTCTCAGCCCCGCCCAGATCGAGGACGCCCAGACGAAGATCCAAGAACTCCCGCGCAAGACGACGCGATCACGAAGATTGCAGCACGCTCAAACCTGAATCAGAAGCGCCCGTTCTGCGGTGGCGAGCGGCGTCAGATGTGGGGCCGCACTGGAACCAAGCCTCAGCGTCATTGATACAGCGGCTGCCTGAAGACCGGCGATAGAATTAGCGAGGCGTCTATCCAAAGAGGTTCATTTGGGGCCGATGATGGGGCCGCGATCCCCGTTCCAGTGACACCTATTCGGAGTGGGTGAGCCCCTGGCCAGGATCGCCCGATGCGAGCCGGGGTACTCAGCAGTGTCCGTCGTCGATTTCTAGGCCACCACCTTCGTTTCGGCTGGGAGGTGCGACCGAAGCGAAAAGTGCAGTGACAGGTTTTTCGGTGGCGTCCAGATCTCTACGGCAAACCAGTTCCGGGGCCAACGTCGGCGCCAGTGGAAGCCGAAGCGGCGGTGCGCGAGGTGGGGTAAGTCGGTTGGACGGGTGTGCAGGCCTCCCACTCCTTTGCCAGCGATTGTGCTAGGCGGCGAGACAGGAGTCGCAAGCAAAAAGGACTTCTTCGACGCCATGTCGAAAAAGCCCTTTATAAGCCGTAGCTTGGAATTATTTGGCTCCGGCGGTAGGGGCAGGAGAAACCCGCCACAACCTTCGGAATGCAAACGAAAAATCGCCTTCGAACGCGGTCTGACTCCGCGTGTGTCACCAGTTGTGTCATGGCAATGCGATCAGGAGCAAGCAGAATGTGCACGCGGACGTTGAGCCACCTGAGGAACATGGGCATGAAATGAATGTCGTGCCATCCAAGGTCGAAGCTCGACCGGTGGGAACGGCCAAAAGTAGGAGCAGGGCTGAACACGCAGTCCGTTCTTCAGGCCATCCCTCCAAGGGGCGGTTTCAGCTGAGAGTCGAGGTTCCGGCAAAAAGGGATCATTCTCTACTGTCGATTACCATACCGCAAATAGCGGTTGAAAATCTGGCCCTCCAGCGCCCTTATGAGGGAAACGGGCTTGAAAGACCTTATGCGTTGCGTTGCTGCTCTCATGCTTGCACTCGGTTCATCATTCGGTGTTCCGGTGCCCCTGCTGGCTCAGACTTCGCCTGTCCAGTGTGCAAACTGGCTTTCACCAGAATTCTACGCGGAGGCTTCGGCTCAGGACGTGCGGTTTTGCCTCGATAGCGGCCAGACGGTCGAGGCGAGAACAGAAGCCGGTGAAACGCCTCTTCATCTGGCGGCAGCGCATGCCCGCCGGCCTGAAGTCGTGCAGGCGCTACTGGCTGCTGGTGCCGATGTAACCCTCACGACCCTGAACGGATACACGCCGTTGCACAGCGCCGCAGCCGACAGCTCCGTTCCTGCCGTTTTGTCACTTCTACTGGTCTGGGATTCAGAGATCGCGGCACTGGTGCCGCCGGAGACATGTCGAACACCAATCTGGACTTGCGCTACAACCGCGCTGCATCTCGTCGCAAGTCGGCCGAATGGCGCCTCGGTCATGGCTGCGCTCGTGAGCGGCGGCGCTCCAGTGAACGCCCTCGACGAGAAGCAAAGGACACCACTTCATCGCTCGGCCTCCACCGCAGGTCATCCGGAGGTCGCGCTTCTTCTTCAGGCAAAAGCGGATACCTCGGTCGAAGACGAAGATGGCGAGGGTCCTTTGCATGCCATAGCGCGGCGCATGGATGCTGATCCGGAGGCGGTTCGGGCTCTCTTGGCCGGCGGAGCATCCCCCGACGCGCCTGACAATGAGGGGGTCACACCACTGATCTTGGCAGCGGCTTATACCGGATCGCCGATCATCTTCCGAGAATTGCTCGGATCGTCTTCGAAGCCCTGCCACCAAGACAAGCGGGGCAGGTCAGCAATATCCGTGTATGCATTGAACAAGAAGCTTCAGGCAGACTCAACTTATTGGGACCTCCATGAGCGTTGCTCGAAGTGAAGTCGCGAATGAAGGTTTCTCCAATCAGCTTTCTCCGCGGTGTCATCTCCGTCGGGCGCAATGGGATCATCCTGATATTTCTCTTGGCCGTCCTATTGTCGAACATCGCCTCATTTACAATCGCGCCTATCGCGAGTGCCATGCTCGGCATCGCAAATCGCCTGGCGCTGTCACCAGTAGTGTCGACTGCCGCGGAATTGCAGGATGCCAAGAGTAGAGCCTCAAAGCTCCACGCGGAAAAACTCAAGATGCAGAGTCAAGTCGAGCGCCTATTTGAGCGCAGCAAGGCAAATGACAGTCGCGTGAAGAACTTGAAAGCGGAGGTGGCGCGTCTGGAAGGCGAGAGGGCTGAGATAGTCAAGAAGAACAAGGGGCTGGCTGGAGATGTCCAGAAGCTCAAGGGGCGGATCGCCGATGCCCGAAAGACTATCGGTGAGCTGGAGAAGCGCAGTCCGTTACCCAAGTGGCAGATAGAAAAGCTCGACCGGATTACTGCAAGGATCGGACGCCGTTCTGCTGACAATGCTGTCCGTAACATTGCTTCGATCCCATTGGAAAGCGTTCCTATACTTGGTCCATTAACGATCGTCAGCGTCACGGCGCTCGAGATCAAGGATGCCTGCCAAACCCTTGAGGACATGGAAGCGCTTCGGATCATGGCAGGCCGGCCGGCATCGGAAACCGACCGCGTGTCGCAAACATGCTCCCTAATCGTGCGCACGCCAAATCTACCAAGCGAACTGACCATTTCGCAGTGTCGGGCCCATGCTGAGAGCATCCGTGCTGAGCTTGGTAGCGATGCTGCCAACGCCGTTGAAGAGCAATGCGATTGCCTTGAACTGCCAGACGGCTGCCCGGCGCCAGAGATTGCTGACGCAGGCGAGCCCGGTATTCAGTTGCCTTGACCAATGCGCGCTGCGTCAAGCGTCTCGGTGACTTGACGAAAACATGGATAGCGTGCGCTCGGTGGCATGTCTCAGGGTGACGTGTTTTTTCGACTACCTTTCGCAAGCAATTCTACCCGGCGGTAGCCTTCTGCCGTTCCGGTAGGAAAAGTAGTGGATGTTCTTTTTCGGACTCAACGGTCTCCAAGTAAGCTCGTCCTGATGCGCCTTGCGCGAACAATGAGTGCGTCAGGCTTGCGCGTCCGGCGGTCGCGCCGATAACCTCCTGTAGGCCGCTCATGAGCATCTGGGCCTGAGGCAGGACTGCGCGCCGACGCGCCTGACGCTCATCTGGGGCAGAAGCTTGAGCGATGCGTCTGGCGAGCAGATCCGACGACAATGTGCCGGTCATTTCGAGAAGAGCACTGCTCTGCCGCTCAGCTCGCTTCGCGGCGAGTTGGAGCTGCTCTGCAACAAAGAGTGCTCGTTCGCTTGCTTCATGGCAGAGGCGCACAGCGCTCGCGATAGTCCAGAGAAGATCCAGGTCCTCCTCGACCAGACTGCTCTGATCCAGCACCTGACGGAACCGCGCGGCCAGCATGAAGAGGAGTTCGTCGAGTTGAAGCTGAAGGGCTTCGGCAACGTAGGTCGGATTTCGACGCAGGTGCAGCGTGTCGACGTTTTCCAATGCCGCAGCAAGAGAAGCGAGCAGGTCTCGAAGACCATCTTCGCGGCGGTCTGCCGTCACCTTTTCGACCCGTGCCTCAAGACTATCGAGATGTTGGGTTATCGCCGTAAGCCGCTTCATCATCATGGCGAAGCCGACCACCGAGACCCCCAGATTGACCCCCGACAGGGCAAGCCCGGCTACCTGCAAGTTCTGCAGCATACCCATGCCCTGCTGCACCGCGTCCAGCTGGTTCTTGATTTGCTGGTTCTGCGCCACCGTAACGGCTGCCAGGGGACTGAACCCGCCGGATAAGACGCTCAGACCTCCATTCGCCGTAGCCCCAATCATCTTGCTGAGCGCGTCGGTCTGCTGAACATGCCCCACGATGTGACCCGTCGCCGCATCTTTCAGGATTGAGTTAAAAAGCTTGTAGGCTCCACTTTCATAGCCTGACGTCAGATGCGCCGGGATCTGGTAGAGCAATTGTTCGGTCATCATTCGCGGGTATCCTTCAACCGGTTCTCTCCCGCCTTCAGCACGAGCAACTGGATCGCGTTCAGGATCGACTTGTCTTGCGGGCCGCCGGTCTTTCCGAAAACCCGTTCGAACGCCGCCTCGAGGCATCGGCGCTCGAGCAGCTTCCATGCCTGGTCTGAATAGCGTGTGAGAACCGTAGCCCCGCTCGCTCCGAGTATTCCAACGCCCACGGCACCGGCCGCCAGGATTGGAAAGCTGACCGTGCTTGTGGAAAAGAAGAATAGCACGGTGCTGGTCTGCACACCGAATGTGGCGGCCATCCCGATCGCTGGTAGCGTGAGCGCCAGTAGTCCTCCTCCAACCAAGAACGGCGCAGTTGAAGCAAGCGTGTGCTGGAGCTCCGACCCTAGATCTATCGTTTCTTCGATCTCGGCGATTGTCTCTTCGAGAGCGGCCTCCGCACGCGTCATGGCCAACTGCGTTTGCTCGGCTGCCCAGTGATCGATCAGCGTCTTGAGGGGCTTCTGCATTCCAAAAGATATCGCTGCTTGGCGCCAGCTGGTTGCGGCAACCATCGCCCTGAGCTGGGCCTCAAGGGCAGGGAAGGCGTCCTCAAGCTGCTCGGCTATATTGGTCAACTGCGCATCGCGCCATTGCCACATCGCCAGGGCGGCGAAGGTATCCTCGGAATGCAAAAGACCCGTCTCCAGACTAACCAGGTTTCAGTTTTGATCGAACGTTTCTCGATTACAAGTCGAGCGGCATGGGGTGGCCTGAAATATCAATGCACCGTCGTTCCGACCACTCAACCGGGATAGATTGCAGGCCTCGGGCGGCGATCTGGACTGGTGCTTTTGAGGGCCGTTGGAAGAGTGGATCTGCCAACCCGGAGCAGCAAAGATTTTCCTGCGAGGAGGTGTTTCCCACCATTTGACAGGATGTGGCAGCTATCGATCATTGTTTCGTCCCGAAATCACCCGCCCGGTGCCGGTCGCCGCTCCGCCACCTCCAGGATAAAAACGTCCTCCTGTTCGCCATTTTATCGATGGCGACGAGGTCGGGCGCTATCCGGTCAGGGCTGGATTCGATCTAAAAGATGACGGGCAACATGCGCGCCGGCTCGAGGTCTCGGCCATCATGCGTGATTGGTCGGCAGCCCTGGCCGGCCGGCCCCACAAGCCGGGCAGCGGCGCTGGAAGACGTCCGAGCCGTTCGCCCCGTAGCGTTCGCCGCAGCGGCGGCATCGGAGGATATAGACGAGCTGGTTGTGGTCGTTGCCAGGAAGGTCGGTCTTACGCAGGACTTCCTGTTCGTTGCGATTGACGAAGCCCGGTCGTGTCGTCGCGGCCGGTGCCTCTCCCTGCATGGACTGCTTCTGCTTCGACTTCGGCTTTTTGGCCGGCGGCCAGTTGGCTCCGAGGATCCACCCCTCGATCCGTCCCGTCATGGCGATCGGTTCGGGGGCAGGCGCTGCGAAGGCGTTTGACAGATCTCCGCTGCGATCGGCCTCCTGGAGCCACCGCGCGATGGCATAGGCGTCGTGCTGGTCGGGCGTTCGTGGGTCTCTCGGATAGTTCGCGCTCCAGAGCCGTGGATACGCCTCGACGACAACAGAAGCCCCTTGGGGCGGCATCCAGCCGTCGAACGGCCAGAAGTGGAGTTCTGGCCTCGCCCTGCGCAGCGTCCGAAGCCAGGGGATACCGGAATGGGTGGATTTTGCCACGGAGCCCTGCACGTCGAAATGAAACACCGACTTCGCCGATCCGGTGGCCTCCTCGGTCAGACGGCGCCAGGTTCGCTCGCCCGTTCGGGCCGCCCCGTTCCCGACGTGGCCATACCGCACGAAGTCGACATAGGTGTGCGGCGCGTCCGTCGGCCAATGCGCGCAGAAGTCGTCCAGGAAACTCGGCCAGTCCGGTGCCAGGTGGTGACGTTCGAAGTAGCGCATCGGGAAGGAGAACGCGTGATCGATGCCGACGATCGTCGACACGCGGCTGTCCAGCTCCTGCATCAGCCATTCCGCCAACCCACGCCGGGTCCAGTATTTCTTGGGTCCCGCTGGCGGCAGGACCTCCTGGGCTTCGGCATCGCCAAGGGCCTGGTAAACCTGCAATCCCCTGAGGCTCGCCTCTGCTGTCTCGGCCCCCGAATAATCGATGCCAATCGTGCGGGCGAAACTGCGCGGCGTATCGGTCACCGGAAGCTTGCCCGAAAGCTCGTTGCGGTCAGCGAGACATGCGCGTCGAGAGGCGGCCGCAGCTCGAACGCCTTCGGCGCGCGCGCAAATTCGTAGAGCCGGAAAAGGTGCCAGTCGTCGCGGCGCTCGTTCGCGATCTCGAGCTCGTTGCGCGAGATGTGAAAGGGAGTGCGTTCCCACCCGTTGGTGGTCTTCACCTCGATAAGGCGCTCCCGGCCTTGGGGCGTAAAGCTGGCAATATCATAGCCGGCGCCGTCGCCATCCTCCTGCGAGACCCAGCGAACTCGCCCTGCCAGATCCCCGCGGCCGCTTAGCCGCAGGACATGGATCTCATGGCGAAACACGCGCTCTTCGCCGGCATGGCCCAGGGCGCGGTTGCGCTCATCTCGACCGGCCGCGTCAAAGCGTCGCGCAATGCGCTGCGTGTGCTCGAGATCTTCCGAGGGCGGTGCGTTGCGCAGCGTCGGTGCGACGCCAACGTGGAGCATGGTGGCCTCGGTCGTCGGTGGGGCGGCTTTGCCATGCAGGCCTGCTTCCCATTCCGGGTGCCGCGCGAGCCATCGGGCAGCGGCCTCGGCGAGCGACATCTGCACGTTGAACCGGGGCAGGTAGCCCTTGATGATCGGCAGTCCGAGACCGAGACAGGCGGCGGACACGTTGCACAGCTTGAACTCGATCGAACCGCGGCTGCGCCCGAGCTGCTGCTGCAAGGCCCTGTTCTGGGCCGCCTTGTTGAAGGGCCGCCCCAAAAGCTCATCGCTGAGCATCGAAAAATAGGCCGCTACAATGGCGTCATTCTCGGTGTCTGACCAATCGATAGGGTTCATACCGCCACGCTACGTTGGGACAGATCGGGTGTCATCAGAGTTCGAGATCTGTATAGGTCTGTTCTCAGGTGCCGAAACTATCGATAGAGAAAACCTATAGCCGCTGTTGCATTCGCTTAGGGCACCAGTGAGAAGGCAGCACCTTCGAGGTCTTCTTGCGGCCCCTCTGCCGACGTTGGCCTATGAGTGATGCTACGGGGAGGCGTTCCCGACAGCGGACGTTCATGGTCATTGCAGAAAATTTCACACCATCCGCGTTGGAGCGGTCACTGTCGACCTGTGTTCAAGGGTTATTGCTGTGCGACAGGGGCGGATCGTCACATTATCTGCGGCTTCTTTTTCAGTCCTCGAAGAGGCGGCCGTCGATGGCCTTAGTGAACCGCAAAAATGCGGTCACGCTGTCGAAAATGAACCGCGCCTCGTTCATCGTTACGAGCTTCTCGTTATCATGTGCAAAAGATTGGTCGTTCCTGATCGGATTCATCTCCTGAAAGACCGCGATGTGTGTCTTCACTATGCGGTCTGAGACAGGCGTGAGGTTGTGTTTCTGCTGCAAAATCTTGACGTATTTTCCAACGCGGGAGTGGAGCGGGTCATCCTTTCCGCACTCGGGGCCGCCGTTCTTGCGAATGAGGGCCGCAAACCGCTTCATGCAATACGTGTGCAGCCGATCGATGGCTGCGTGTGGCTTGTTCGCGTCCAGATCCCGGCGGATGGATGCCACCAGCTCTTCCAAGGTTTCATTGGGCTCGAAAGCCTCAATGGCCGTCGTATCGATTTGGTCGGCCCGCCCCTCAAAGCGCGATATGGCCGAAAAATAGAGTTCTTGGGTCTTGTCGTTTATGGGGGAGCCACCGAAAATACGGGCCTCCCGATGCTCCCAGAGCTCACGGAGAACCTTAGCTACCAGATGGGGACTGGCGTTCTCGATGAAGGACCGAAGCCGCTTGGCCTTCGATGTTCCACGCCCACTGAAAATCCGTGACTGCGCCGAAGGGTCGATGTTGACGGTCTCAAAGAAGAAATCGTCGAATGTCCTGTCACTGAAGTCGAGGACGTATCCGCTCTCCATCCCGAGGACCGTTTCGACGGCGTCCCTTTCGAGGCGGGGGATGAGCTGTTCGTAGGGTTTCTTGAGCACGGGGCAGGCCTCTTGAATCGATGAACTTCACACGTTCTACGCGATGTGATCGCCACACTCCACACGCGCGGCGTCCGCAGTGATCCCGGAGATCACAACCAACGAATATTGCGAACTGCATACAAACCCGTCGAGATCCGGCATTTAATCGGTGGGACGCTCAATTTTATCAAGATACATCGGCCTATAAATATTGACACAATTCTGCCTAGCGGCGCGGATGATGCGTAGTATTCGTCTCTCCTGTTGTGACGGAGCGAGGGTGGATGCGAATTTACCGAGGATCTGATTAACCCCAAGAAGCACAGCACATCTGATACTCTTGCGGCCTTGGCAAGAACAACGCTCTGAAGTGTATTGCACCTCGCGTGAAGCCGCGTCCTCTGGCGCGGCCATTTTCAGGGAGGGTGTGAGCTGCGCTTCTATCCCCTTGAGACCCTCCCGGGTTTAGCGCGGCGCACCGAGACAGTGCAGCTTGGTTTCACTGGATCTATCGAGATAACCACTGAGCGATTGGGAAAAAGTCATGATCTTACCTTTTTTGGGGTGACCGGTCATTCGAGGTCGAGCTCCAGCCTTCCAGGTTCAGGCCGGACTCGAAGCTCGAAGACCGCGAGCCACTCGTCCTTGATCGTCCATGCCCTGCCGAGCTTCGCCGCCTGCAGCTTGACCAGCCCGTGCGGCGTCGGGCAGCCGTGGTTGATCCAATCCCGGATCGTATGCGGATCCCGGTTGAAGATCTCCGCCACCTCGTTCGCTGTGTAGTATTTCGGTCTTTTCATGGGCTCGCTCCATTCGCTTACGGAGGAATTGGTCCCCGAAGCGGAAATCCGGAAATTTCCGAAGCAAATAAATAGGACCAGCGCCAATATTCCGGCTGAAACCTCGCTGCCGGTTACGCGGGCCGGTTAGGAAATGGTGTCGCGCCGCTAATAGGATATCTACTACCGGGACGACCCCCTTTTTCCGGATCTAACCAATTTCTTCCGGGTCTTCCGAACCGGACCCATCTCCCCATCAGATCGATAGGGAGACTGATGATGGCACTGGATCAACAACCTGCAATCAAGCGGGACAGCAAGGGCCGGTTCTGTGGGGCCGGCGCATACCCCTCTGCGGGCCCCGTCCGGGAAACCGACTACACGCCGCTCTCACAGGCGGCGCAGCGGTTGAAGGAGATCCTTGCGACCGCAGAGGGTCAGCAGCGTAGCGCGCAAGGCGCAGATGACGGCATCCCCACCGTCGTGGTGCGTGCGAGTCCCGGCGCGGGAAAAAGCACGGAGCAGCGCCGTCGCGTGGCAGGGCGCGTAATGGCGGGCGAAGAAGGGCGTGTCGTCTTCCATGTTCCGACCCTTGCACTTGCGGAGGAAGCCGCCGGTGAAGCCGCTGACCTCGGTCTGAAGGCACAGGCGATCCGGGGCAGGGCGGCAGCACGGCCTGACGGCTCCGGTCCGATGTGCAGAAAGGTGGATGTCGTCGAGCGCGCAAGTCGCCTCGGGATCTCTGTTCGCGAGAACTTCTGCGAGCGAAAGGATGAAGACGGGACCCTGCGCCGATGCCCGCATTTCGAAGACTGCGCCTACCTGGCCCAATTCCGGAGTGATGCCACGCATGCCTTCATGGCAACGACCTATCTCGGACTGCCCGATCCGAGCGGCCAAGACTGCATGCAGCGCATCGTCGACGAAACCTTCTGGCGGGAGTTCCTGTGGATCCGGGACGTCGAGGTAGCCGAGTTTCTCGCTCCTCGGACGTTTCTGATGTCAGCGAAGGCTGCTCAGCACGCCGATCTGCTGGCGGCCGCGAGAGAGGTGACAGGGGCCCTCATTGCGTGCCGGTCCCCATTTTCGCTGGCCTATACGGCCGAGGACTTCGACGGCTTCGCTAAGCTTGAGCGAGAAGCCCGTCCGCCAATCGCCGAGCTGGCGCCGGATCAGGACACCAAGAACCAGAACGCGGCATTGGTGAAAGCCGAGCTGGTCCACCGAAAGCTCTCGCTGTTCAGTGCGGTATGGTCCGTGCTCGCAGATGCGAAGCGGAACGGGCTCGTCGAATGCAAACGGCTGAGGCTATACATGGCGGACGGCAGGCCGGTGCTGCGTGTCATGCGAAAACGCACGATGCCGCATTCGGAGCCAATGCTCGTGTTGGATGCCGATGCGGATCGCGAGATCCTGACTGCGGTCGGCTGTAATGTGATCGTCGAGCACGAGCTGACGCTTCGGCCCAACGCGATCGTTCGGCAGCTTCACGACAGGCGGATGTCGACCAGCTCCTTGCTAAGGAGCCAAACTCTGCGAGAGGAGTGGCGGCGCATCATCGCCAGGGAAGTCCTGCGGGACCGCCTGGCGGACAACGACGGCGTTCTGGTCGGCGCTACGAAGAAGGTGGTCCGCGCCTTTTTCGAGGACGCCGGCCATGACTTTGGCAGCATGACCGAGGATGAGGTTTCTCAATTCATGCTGAACACGCGCTTGCATGGTGCGCACTGGCTCTGGTTCGGTGGTCGTGCCCTCGGCTCGAACCGCTACAAGACCTGCTCGAGCGTCATCGTCATTGGGCGGGAGGAACTGCCGGTTTCTGCTCTGGAGGATCAAGGACGAGCGCTCTGGGGTGACACGCCGGGTCGGTCCCTTCGGCTGATCGAAGTTGATAAAAGGGGAAGTCTCAGGCTGCCGGAGGAAGAGGTTCAATACGAAATGACTGACGGCTCGGCCATGGCAGTGCAGGTGCCCTGCCACCCCGATCCGCGCATCAGGCGGCTGCAGCTACAGTGTCGCGAACTGGCAACGCGCCAGATGGTCGAGCGTCTTCGTCTGGCCCGCAGCGACCGGCCAAAGCAGGTCATCTTGGGCTGCAATATTCCGATTCCCGGGCTTCCGGTCGATGCCTTGGTGTCATGGGACGAGCTGTGCCTCTGCCGGGTTCAAGCCGCGGTGATCACAGGCCTGGCGGAGGCCGGCATCGTCCGTTTGACGCACAAGGGTCTTTCTGCAGCGGCACCGCGGGTCTTCAAGACAGAAAATGCGGCTAAATGTTTCCTGGGGAAGAACAGGGAAGGCGCTGCGTTGCGCCGCCAACTTAAAGACTTGTCGGGAGTGGGAGGTTGCGGACCAGCAGAATTGCGGAGCTCGAGGCTGGATTCCAGAATTCTACACCTTCTTTGGCAGCCGGTGGTTGGTCGGGTGTGATTAGTGACCTGATGGTGTGGGCAGTCTCTGTATTGATTGTTGCGCTTGCTGGGAGGGGCACTCAGCCTCTTCCTAAACTCGCAGAGCTCGATACTTTAAGTGCGAAGCGGGGGGCCTTCGTGCGTTCGCACTCGAGTGAGGATCTGAATAGCCCCGCGTTTAATCAACGACTTCGGCTCTCATTGCCTGCTGCCGCTTACAGTCCGCTATCGAGCGCACTTTCCGCCGTCAGCACAAGGCGGCTCGTATATTTGCGCGTGGGTCGACGGGGCCAAGAGGCATGGCGGGGATGAGGCCCAGACTGCCGCTAAGCCTTCGGAAACTGGGAGCGAGAGCGGTGGATTTGAATCCTCATGGTGGAATAGCAGTAATTGACACCCTGTAGAGTTGAGCCTTTCACTGGAGCTGAGGCGGATTGTTCAGGAAGGATCTGTGCGTGCAGTTAGTTGGTGACGGGTATCTCTTCTCGGCCTCAGACCTTATGCGATTCTCGGGATGCGCGCATGCCACAGCGCTCGATCTGATGCATATCCAAGGCGGTGGGCCGACACCCCGCCACGACAGTGAGGATGCGGCACTGTTGCAGGCGCGTGGGCAGGCGCACGAGGCCGACCATCTCGAGCGGCTGAAGTCGTCGGGGCGAAGTATCGTTGAGATCTCGCGCGAGCAGTCGCTTGCGGATGGACTAATGGCGACGCGCACCGCAATGGAAGCAGGGCCCGATGTAATCTTCCAAGGTGCTCTCTCGGGGGGCGTCTGGGGCGGCTGGTCAGACTTTTTAGAGCGCACGAATAGGCCGTCGCAACTTGGCGACTACTCCTACGAGGTGGCAGACACCAAGCTGAGGCGGACGCCCCATCCGAAGCACCTGTTGCAGCTCGTGCTCTACTCTGACCTTATTGCAGACTTGCAGGGGGTTGAGCCTGCACAAGCCCATGTCGAACTTGGCTCTGGCGAGCGAGCCTCTTTTCGTCTTGCAGAGTATGCTGCCTATGCCCGACGCATGCGTAGCCGCCTCGAAACATTCGTCGCAACGCCGACGCCGACGCGGCCAGTGCCGTGTTCGGATTGCGCGCTGTGTCGCTGGTCCGACCATTGCGAGGAGACTTGGGCCGAGACCGACAGCCTGTTCAACGTCGCCAACGTCACAAAACAGCAGGTCGCCAAGCTCGAGGCTGCTGGTATCAGCACCATGGCCGCACTTGCCACCAACGAAGAGAAGCCGCGGGGCTTGGCCGAGGCGAGCTGGGACCGCCTTCGTGTGCAGGCGCGGTTGCAGCAGGCCCGCAAGTTGGGCGAGCCGAGTGTTGAACTGCGTCCGAGCCAGCCGGGAAAAGGGTTCCACCTCCTGCCGGAACCTCAGCCGGGCGATGTCTTCTACGACATCGAAGGAGACCCGCATTTCGTAGGCGGCCTCGAATACCTGCACGGGCTTTGGTTCGACGGGGAGTTCCTGGCGATCTGGGCGCATAACCATGCCGAGGAGAAGGCCGCCCTGATGCGGCTGGTCGACTGGTTGCGCGTCCGCCTCGAGACATACCCGCAGGCGCGCATCTACCACTATGCGCCCTACGAGGTCACCGCGCTGAAACGCCTGACGACAAAATACGGCGTCGGGGAGGTATTCCTCGACCGGCTGCTGCGAGAGCGCCGCTTCGTTGACCTCTATGCCGTTGTGCGCGGCGGACTGATCGCCTCCGAGCCGAACTACTCGATCAAGTCGATGGAGGCCTTCTATGGCGTGAAGCGCGCTGGCGAAGTGAAGACCGCCGGTGGTTCGGTCGTCGCCTACGAGGCATGGCGCGAAAACGGGGACCAGAAGATCCTTGACGAGATCGAGGACTACAATCGCATCGACTGCGTCAGCACCGAAATGCTGCGCAACTGGCTGGTCGGCCTGCGGCCCGAGGGTCTTTGGCCGGTGCTTGAAAACAAGACCGAGCAGGAAGAACAGGAGGATGCGGAACTGGCGGCCCTGCGCGCACGGCTCGCGACATCCGGTTTGTCCGAGGACCGCCAGCAGTTGCTGTTCGATCTGGCTCAGTTCCACAAGCGCGAGGCCAAGCCCGCCTGGTGGGCGCTGTTCGAAAGCTTTACAAAGGAACAGGATGAGCTGATCGATAGCGTCGACGCGATGGGCGGGCTGGTGCCCCTTGGGGCTCCGGAGCCGGTGAAGAGATCCGTGGTCCAGTGCTACGCCTTCCCCGAACAGGAAACCAAGATCCGCGCTTCGAAGCGGGCCAACGTTTCGATACCGACTCCTGAGGGATCCAAGACCCTCACCGTCGCCGAACTCGATCGGAAGGCGCGGCGTGTCTGGGTCAAGACCGGGGCTGCAAATGCCGCCCTACTTCCGGGGATTACCGGCCTGCATCCAACGCCGCCGCTCGACACCGGCATCATTGCCGAAGCGGTTCGAGACGCGATCGCGGACCAGTGCGCGGCGCGGACCCACACGGCCATCGACGATCTGCTTTCAAGTCGCGCGCCGCGCTTCCGCTCGGGCCCACGCGCTGACATCCTGGGCGAGCGGGATACGGTCGAGGGAACCGTCGCCTCGGTGCTCGACCTCGATGGCAGCGTTCTGCCGATCCAAGGACCTCCCGGCACTGGCAAGACCTACGTGACGGCCCACGCCATTCTCGCACTCGTTCGCGCAGGGCGTCGCGTCGCGGTCGCCTCGAACAGCCACGAGGCGGTCAAGAACGTGCTGCTGAAGGTCGTGGAGGAACACGGCTTCGACGACCCCAATTTCGATGTGATCCACAAGATCAGTGATGATCCTTACGCGGACGACGAGATCCGCGTGCGCCGCACCACGAGCAATGCAGAGGCGGCCGAGAGTGGGCACGTCGTTGGCGGCACAGCCTTCTTCTTTGCCCGACCTGAGAACCGGGGGCAGTTCGATACGCTCTTCGTCGACGAAGCAGGACAGGTGGGTCTTGCGAACCTCGTGGCCATGGCTACGGCGGCGAGAAACGTGGTCTTGGTGGGCGACCCCTGCCAGCTGCCACAGGTGATCCAGGGCGCGCATCCCAGCCCCCTGGACCTATCCTGCCTCGAGTGGATGCTGGGTGAGCACCACACAGTGCCTGCGGATCGGGGCATCTTTCTCGGGGTCTCGCGCCGAATGCACCCTGCACTGTGCGGCTTCGTCTCGGAACAGGTCTATGAGGGTCGGCTTGGAAGCCATGCCGATTGCGAAGCACAGTGCGTGGACGTCGAGGGACTGCCTGGGGCAGGGGCGCATCTCATCCCCGTGCCGCATGAGGGCAATTCGCAGATGTCACCCGAGGAGATCCAGGCGATCGCTGCGACGGCGCGCAGGCTGCTGGGGGGCCTATGGGCCGACAAGGACGGGACCATGCGTCCATTGCGCGAGGCCGACATCATCGTGGTGGCGCCATACAACATGCAGGTGAACGCGTTGCGCACGGCTCTGCCGCCGGGCATCCGGGTTGGCACCGTCGACAAGTTCCAAGGTCAGGAAGCGCCGATCTGCCTCGTCTCGATGACCTCGTCGAGCGGCGACGACATGCCGCGCGGCCTTGACTTCCTGCTCTCGCTCAACCGCATCAACGTGGCGCTGTCGCGCGCCAAAGCGTTGGCGCTGGTCTTCGCCGCGCCGCGCCTGCTCGAGGCGAAGTGCGAAAGCATAGAAGACATGGCGCGCGTCAATACGCTCTGCGCTCTTGCAGAACGGAGCGTCACCGTATCGGATCGCGCGGAAGCTGCGGAATGAAAGAAGAACCCATGCAAGATTACGTGTTTTGTCCGCAGAGAGCCCAAGCCCATGGGCATCCGGTCGACGATGGTTTTCTAGTGAAGGCCGGGTCGACCGCGATGCGGAATGGTTCGCCAATGGTGAAGCGGGATCGCGAGGAGCGGGATCGTCTCGTTCGCACCGGAGTCCTCGTGCTAGATAGCGATGCCGAGCTGTTCAGGTTCGCCCGGGATCATGTCTGCAGCAGCGCGAGCCAAGCCGGCGGTATCGTGAAAGATGGCAATTGCAGCGGTCCTCAGAGTTGGAAGAACGTGGTCTCCGGGAAAACACTTCAGGATGATCTGAGGAACCCCGCATGATCCGCTTTCTGCATTCGTCCGATTTGCATCTGGGTAAGCCTTTCGGCCGTTTTCCGGAAGATGTGCGCGTGCGGCTGCGACAAGCGCGACAGGAAAGTCTCGCGCGATTGGCAACGACCGCACGTGAGAACGGGGCCACACATGTGCTGCTGGCAGGTGATACCTTCGATCAGACGACACCGGCGCCAAAGGTCATCAGGCACGCACTCAACGAGATGAAATCGGCGCGAGACCTCACCTGGGTGCTCATGCCAGGCAATCATGACCACGCCAACGCGACCGAACTTTGGCGCACCGTCGCGCAGGACGCTCCTGACAACCTCATGCTCGCCCTCGAAGCAAAACCTCTCGATCTCGGGAATGGGGCCATCGTGCTGCCGGCACCGCCCACGGAGCGTCACCCCGGGCGCGATCTCACCGAATGGATCGATGGCGCTGAGACTGGAGACGCAATACGCATCGGCCTCGCGCATGGATCGGTCACCAGCTTCGGCTCGAGCGAGGAGGGCGGATCCTCGACCATCGCACCAGACCGAGCGAAGCGGTCCGGACTGTCATATCTCGCCCTCGGTGACTGGCATGGCCAGCTGAGCGTCAGCGCGGAGACTTGGTATTCGGGTGCACCGGAAGCCGACGGTTTCAAGCACGACGGAGCAGCCGCCGCTCTGCTAGTAGAGATCGAAGGGGCAGGGGCCAAGGCGGGGGTCACGAGCATTCCGACGGGCACGCTAAGCTGGTTGCGTGCCACGCTCGATCTGGCCGAGAGCGATGATGTCATGGCGATGCACGAGGCACTGTTACCGGTCCTCTCGGCACGTCCCACGACATTGTTGGATATCCTGGTCACCGGTCGTGCACGTGCAGCCGACCGCATATCCCTCGAAAGGGCGATGCGCGACGCCGGACATGACTTTCTATGGCACGCACTTGATTTGAGTGGGCTGGGAATGGTGCATGACACCGATGATCTGGACGCCTTGGACCGCCAAGGAGCGCTGCGCGCCGCAGCAGAAATCCTCGCCCGTGAGGCTGCCAACGAAAGCCTCACGCCCGCGACGCGAGAGACTGCGCAGGCCGCGCTTTCGGCGCTGTTCGCCTTCGCCTTGGAGACCTGACATGAAGCTGCGCGCCCTCCATCTCGTCAACGTGCGGAAGTTCACTGGCCAGCAGGCGTCGATCACCGGTATCGGCGACGGTGTCACCGTGGTCTCAGAGGCAAACGAATTCGGCAAGTCGACTTTCTTCGATGCCCTGCATGCCCTGTTCTTCGAGAAGTATTCCTCAGCCGCGAAAACCGTGAAGTTGCTGCAGCCACGCGCTGGAGGTCCTGTCGAAATCGCCGTTGAAATCGAAACCGACGACGGCGCGTTCCGTGTCGAGAAGCGCTTCCTGAACCGTAAGACAGCCCGGGTCATTCGGCTGTCAGACCAGGCAACGATTGCGCAGGATGACGAGGCAGAACGCTGGGTCGCGACGTTACTCGGCGGAGCCGGAGAGGGGCCTGCGGGTCTCTTGTGGGTTCGGCAGGGGCTCGTTGGGCTCGAGCCCGATGGCACCAAGGAAAGAGCGCAGCAAATGGAATCGCGGCGCGACTTGCTGTCGTCTGTCGCGGGGGAGATCGACGCCATGACCGGCGGACGTCGTATGGATCGCGTGATGCGTCGTGTGGCCGAAGAGTTGGGTGCCATCACGACAAAGACCGGCAGAAAGGCTGGGCTCTGGAAGGCCGTTGCAGAGGAGGTGGCCGACCTCGAAGCACGTCTCGCTGAACTCGAAGCCAAGGCCCATTCGCTTGACGACGCCCTGCAGTCACGCCGGTCCTGCGAAGCAGAGATGAAACGCCTTGACGATCCGGAGGCGAAGACCCGTCGCGAAGCCGCGTGCGCGTCGGCTGAAGAGGCTATGCAGATAGCCGAGGCCCATGCGGCACGGCTGCATCAGGCTGAACAGGCGCGCGATTTGGCGGCTCTTCGGGAAAGTGCGGCACGCAGGGCGCTGGACGATTTTCTCGCCGCTCAGGAAGCCCGGCGCCTAGCTGGTCTTGCACAGGAAGCGACGCGCGCAAGAGCCACCGACATCGTCGATCAGGTGACGGCTGCTCAAGCCGATGCGCTGCAAACTCATAAGACTTATGAGGTTACAGAAGCTCGGCTGGAAGCCGCGCGCACGCGATTGAATCTGGCACTGCGTCAGGTCGGCGCCCGCAGGTCGCGTCTGGATGCAGAACGATTGGCCGCCGAAATTGCGCGGGCCGAAACCGAGGCCCGCCAGCGTGACACGGCTCGAGCGCGCCTGAGGGAGTCGAGGGCCGATGCAGCCTGGCTGCGCCGAGCAGAAGCGGCTGAGCTGGAAGTGAGACGGCTCGAGCAGGCAGTCGCGGCCCAATCGGCCAAGGCTCGCGTTGCATATACCAGTGAAATGAGGGTGACCCTCCAAGGGCAGCAACTGCACGATGGCGAAACCATCTTGCTTGGCTCGGAGGCCGAGTTTGATCTTCCGGGGATCGGTCAGCTGATCGTTACGTCGGAAGGAGGCCAGTCGGCGCAGGAGGTTTCCCTGGGGCTGAAAGGAGCGCGTCAGGCGAGGGAGGCGATATTTGGCGAAGCTGGTGTTGCTTCCATCTTGGACGCGCGCAGGGCCGCCGTGCAGCATGAGGACGTCAGCCGTGCTGTGGAGCTCTCGGACAAGCTACTCGGGAGTCTTGCGCCTCAGGGTATCGACGCGCTGAAAGCCAAGAAGGCGGAGGCCGACCTCATCGCCGAAGAAGACGCCACATCTGAGGATCTCCCGCCGCGCGATGAACTCGAAGCAGATGTCGATGCCGCCAAGGAGTTGGAAGCGGCTGCGCGTCGAGGTGACGAGGCCGCAAGACGACACCTTGCGCAACTCCGCGAGGATGCCGGAGCGGCTCAGGCTTCGGCAGAAGCTGCGCAGCGCGACCTTGATCGCGCGATCGCTTCTGCCGGTGCAGAGGAAACGCGCGAGCTCCGGCAAGCCGATCTGCTTCGGGACCACAAATCGGCCGAAAGCGATGGCAAGGCCGCAGCCGCAGTCGTCGCCGAGCTTCAGGCCTCGGCTCCTGATCTCCGGACTCTCAAGGCAGATCTCGAGCGCGCAAAGCAAGCGATAGCCTCGGTGGCGCAACGACGTGTCCAGACATCCGAACGACTGGCGTCTTTGTCCGCGGAGATCCGTGCGCTTGCTGGCGGTGGTGTTGAGGAGCTTCGCGACGAGTGCAAGGAACGGCTCGAACAGGCACGCCTCCGTGAGGCGCGTTTCGCTCGAACAGCCGAGAGCCTCTCGCGCCTTCAGTCCGCGCTCGACGCAGAGCGTAGTGCAGCCAGAGATGCCTATTTCGGTCCCGTTCGGGAGGAACTCAAACCCCTGCTATCTATCCTGCATGGAGGTGCGGAGCTTACTTTCGACAGCGACACCCTATTGCCGGCAGCGCTCGCGCGAGGCGAAGAGGAGGAAATGCTCGAGACCCTCTCCGGGGGCACTCAAGAGCAAATTGCGATCCTCACCCGGCTGGCGTTTGCGCGTCTCTTCGCACGGCAAGGGCGCCGTATGCCAATCGTTTTGGATGATGCGCTTGTCTATTCGGATGACGATCGGATCATCAAGATGTTCACCGCCCTGACGCGCGTAGCAGCGGACCAACAAATCCTCGTTTTCTCTTGCCGGCAACTCGCGTTCCAAGATCTTGGAGGAGAGCGCCCCAGAATGACGTTGCAGCCTGCGTGAGAGGAATGGTGTGCGATACCACCCCGGGACGCCGAGGAGGCGCACCTCCTCCGGTGGCACGTCCGTCCACCAAGCCGGATCTCATCACAGTTTAGGAGTATCTGAACCTCTGTTGAGCCCGCACCTCGGCACTTGTCGATTAGGCGCTGCTATTGAAATAAGATGAATTAAGAGTATCCGGGATGGTCGAGAAATTAAGGCGGGAAGACTTGGAATTGAAGGCAATGGGGGAGCTCCCGTCGCCCCCCTTCGACTCCTCGAGGCATCATGGAATGAGGCCTTCCGAGCGCCTTGAAGCCGTCCTTATAGATCAGTTGGAGCACGCAGCAGCGGCGGCAGAGAAAGGTCTTCGACCATACGAGAGCTTGCGCAATCTTGGTGAGGTAATTGGGGGTGAATATGGCGATCGTGTCCTATTCGAACTGTTCCAGAACGCCCACGATGCCCACGCCGAAGGAAGTGTCGGCACCATCCTGCTCAAAATTATTGTGCATAACGACGATAGTGCGGATCTCTATGTCGCGAATACGGGCAATGGCTTCGGCTGGAGCAACGTCGATGCTATGCGTAACGTCGGATTGTCCAGCAAATCTGTCGGAGAAGGCATCGGCAACAAGGGCTTAGGGTTCCGATCTGTTGAAACGTTGACGGATGATGTGAGGATTTACTCACAGGAAAAAGCTAAGAGGGCAGAAGCGTTTGACGGTTTTTGCTTCCGCTTCGCGCACCGCGCCGAAATCGAAGGCGCGGCGAAGCGTGTTACCTCTCCGGAATTAGCTGCAAAGGTAGCTCGAGATCTGCCGCGATACCTCGCCGTGATGCCAATTAATGCGCAGTCTGATGACATCGTCGCTTTCGCGAGGGAGGGCTTCGCTACTGTCGTGCATTTGCCGCTGAAGGGACAGGCGGCAGTCTCATTGGCCCGATCGCAGATTGCATCGCTAGCGCAGGCCGAAGTGCCGCTGTTGTTGTTTCTCGGACGTCTCGAGAAAGTCGTTGTAGAAATCCACGAAGAGGGCGGCGTCGCTCGGAGCAAGCTCACCCGTAGCGTCGTGGAGAAACCGGTCCCGGTCGAGACATCAGACATCAACTACGAGGTGGTGTCTATCGGACCCGGCCGCCACCGATATCTGGTAGCGCACCGGCCCGTCGATCGGGAACGGTTAGAAAAATCCGTTGAGGCGAGCATCTCGAAGGAACCGCAGCTTGTCCGCTGGCGCGATTGGCAGGGTGACCCCAAGGTGTCTGTCGCTATCCCTCTGACTACCGCGGATGCCGAGCCTGGCAGAGTCTACAACTTCCTCCCAATGGCCGCCGAAATGGCGTCGCCGCTAGCAGGGCATGTAGATGCGCCTTTCTATGCCTCAATCGACCGGCGGCGCGCCAACTTTGACCTTGCTCTAAACGCGTTCCTTTTCGACGAGCTTGCCGACACGGCCGTGCGCGCCGCGCTCGAACTCAAGTCGATCTCCGATCCGGAAATCAGGAACGCCATCTTCGATCTGGCTGCTTGGGAGCCGGGAGAAATCGAGCGCCTCGCTCGTGTCTGTAAGCAGCGGGGGATCGATTGGCGGGAACTCGAGGTTGTGCCCGGGGCCGGCGGCGAAGATCAGTGGTGTTCCCTTCAGGGCGCATTTGTCTGGGACGAGAAAGGATACCGCCTGCTGCGCGCGCAGCGCCTTCTCAAGGCTGGCGTCGTTGACCTCGCCGATCCCAAACTCGGAGCTCGTCGGCTTGAGCGGATACGAGGCATGCTGGACAGGATCCAACTCAGGGCCGTTCCGAACCCTCAGGACCTGGCAGGATGGCTTGAGGCGGTGGCTGCCTCGCTCAAATCCGACCGCGTGCAGGCAAAGACCTGGGGCACGTTCTACGAAGAGTGCTGCAAGGCGCTGCCGTCGATCGATGCTCTTTGCGAACTTGCCGGTAAAAGGATTTTGCGAACGCGCGACATAGAGATCGAAATTGCCATGGGTGTAGGTTCGGACACGCCCGTATTCGTGCGAGAAACCGTCGGTCGGCGTAAAAAGGCAGAGGAAGCGCCGCTGCCGCCGAAAGCGCTGGCCAGCAAGTTTTCCATCCTGGACGACGACGTCCCGTTGTCTGCCGAGGTTGTGGCGAATTTTGTCAAGGCGGGCCTCGTGAAGCGATACAATGCCTTAGAAGTTCTAGCAGAAATTCCCGCTACGTTCAGCGACCGTGCCGCCCCTAAGAGACGGGAGGCGGCGCTCAAGTGGGCGTTCGAGGTCTGGCGGGCCGAGGGGTCCAAATGCGACAAGATATTGGCCAAGGCTAATCTCTATGTCGAGACGACAGGAGGATGGAGGCCGGCAAGCGAAGCACGCTTTTCTGAGGGCTGGACCACTCAGGGAAGGAACCTGACGACCTATCTCGCCGAGGCGTCGGCTCTGTCGCCCGATTGCGTGGAGGCGGCCCAGATGCTGCTCCTGAGCGAATCATCCTGGATCCCTAAGTCGGCTGCACTGCGAAAGGATTGGACGGATTTCCTGAAGGCCGTCGGGGTCGAGGACGGCCTTCCGCTCTTGGCGGACAAAACGGCACCAGAGAATGGATCGCCTGTCTACATCTGGAACGCCTTTCTCAGGGCCAAAGAAACTACAGCGGGACGCAACGCCTCGTGGATCACGGCCAACGCCGAGGTCAATCTTCCCAACCAGCATACTAACTATTCGCGACGAGGCGAATTATGGAGATTTCCAGGGCAGATCGAGCACGACAAGATGCCTCCCGAAGCGAGGCGGCGGCTGGCCGAGCTTGCGATGGTGCAGGCGGCGCGGGGCGATACAGGGTGGGCGAACTGGCACCTCGGCAGATATGAGCGAGGTTGGAGTGACCGGAACGAGACCAAACTTCTTACGCCTGCGGCGGTGTTCCTCGCGAAGTCGCCCTGGATGCCGGTAAACGGAGACGATGAGCGCTTTTGCCGACCGGACGAGCTCTGGGCGAGCACCGACGGACGGCGGCGCCCACCGCGCTACATGGATCGGCCGAAGGACAGAATGGTCGAGATGCTCGAGACCGAAGAGGGCCTTTCCTCGCTCTTGTTCTCCCCACCTTTCGGGCTGCGCGACTGGTCTGATGCCAAGCAGACCCCCTTCAAGTTGGCCTCGATGGCGATGAATGCGCCGAGCCTTCAGCCACGAGAGCGCGTGGCGTTTCGCAAGGCTTATCAGCAAGCGTGGGGGGACATCTGTTCATCTGAGCTTAAGCTTCCTTCCGACCTGCCCCTCTTTGTTCACACCACCACCGGGAACTCGGTCCTCATAGGAGATGCCGAGGCGCCGCCGCGCGTGTTCCTAACGGGCGACCCACTCCTACCTGAGACCAAGGCGGTTCTGGCTGCCGGAGAAGCGGTTTTGGAGCTATCCGAGAAGGATCTCGTCACGCCGGCGATCGCGAAGCTCCGCGAATGTAGCGGTTTCGACGCGCTTTCGGTAGAGGCTGGGCAGGTGGGTGTTCTCGTCGACAACACTCCCTTGGTCGTTTCGAACTCCGACCCGCTCCTTGTCGCTGAAGGGTTCGAATGGCTTCCAGAGGCGGCGGTGCTGGCAAACGAGGTCCTGGGCCGAGGGCTCGAACGGCAGATACCCGGCGGCACAGTGGCGGATCGGTTGCGGCGCGTCCGACTTCGCCGATGCGGGACCATCAAGCTCACAGTCGAAGGAATGGCCGTGGAGGATCCATTGCGCTTCTACGCCTACCCTGACGACGACCATCCTACGTTGGTAGTGGGCAACCACGAGGACATCACTTGGTCCGTCTTGGCAGAATCCGCTCCTGTGCTGTCGACACTCCTCGACGGGCGCATGCGTTCGTTCGAAACTCTTCTGCTCCGTCTTGCCGCGCGTCGTCCAACTCCTGATCCAAGAAGCCGCCCTAGCGACGAGGAACTCGCGCGGGCTTTGCAATGCAATGTCGATCTTGTGCACGACCACGCGCATGCGATGACGACTGACCATACGCTCATCATGGAACGTTTCGTGCCGATCATTGGGTGCATCGCAGAACTCGCAACGGCCGAACGTCTGTTCCAAGCATTGGGCAACTCTCCTCGTCGCTCCGAGATAGTGGAGGCTTTGGCGAGTATTTGCGAACGCCTCCCTTGCACTCCGGAAGAGCTCGTCGAAGAACTCGGCCGACCCGATCTGACGGAAGTCCGTCGCAGACTCAACTTAGACTTCGGCGAATTCAACAGAATGCTCGCCTCGCTTGGCCGCCCTGTGCTTACCAACGAGAGCGAGCTCAGGCGTCTGTTCGAGACCTGGAAGAGAGAGCTGTCCAGTAATGCGCTTGAGCGGATCCGTCGGCACTTCTGGTCCGACTTCGATGCCGGGCGGTCACTCCATGCCTATGTGTCTATGCGCGATCTGGACTTCCTTAAATTCCAGGAGAAATGGATCCTCGACCGCGAGCATCTTGCCCAGGCGGACGTAAGTGCCCTGTTGAATTCTAAGCTTGACGAACTCCTGGGGCCGGACAACGAGAAGGTGCTGGAGCCGTTGGAAAGGGTTCGCAGGTCGTCGGCGAGCGCATTGCAGCGCTTCATCGAGGCAAATGTCGGTGTGATGGGAGCCTGGTGTTTCGCTAACAATGTCCCCGACCCTTGGAAGGATGGTCCGCTTTCCGTGGTGAAGGAGGTAAACCGACAGGGCTTGCTAGACTTCTCCATGATCGATGAAGGCGCCGTGATCGGCGTCCTCGCCCGGGCGGGCGTTTGGCCAGGTGGCATGCCGCACACCGTCGAACCAATAGCGCTAGGGCTCAATCCCGACGACCTCAATGGGGAACTCGAGCGTGAGATTGAGCGCCAGCAGCGTAAAGAGGCGGAGAAGCGAACGATCAACTTCGCGGGAACTCCAATGGATACGCGTAAGGAGAATTTCGCGAGGTCGCTCCTAGAACTCGCCAATGGCTACATGACCAACGGCGATTGGTTGACTCGCTCACGCCGTCGGTTCTCTCTGACGGTGCAGGCTGCCAACGAGGGGCGCAAGTCTGGCAGTGGTGGCAAAGGTGGCGGCCGGCGCAGGCAGAAACGGGCTACCGAAGAGGTCCGCTCCGCAATGGGCCTGGCTAGCGAGTATCTTGCCAGTCGATTCCTCCTCGAGAAGCACAAGGAGAGGTATGACGAACGCTGCTGGGTATCCGAGAACCGAGGCCTGCTCGAGATCGACGGGGAGGGAGACGACACCCTCGGTTACGATTTCCGCGTCCAGACTGCCGATGTCGAATGGCGCTATGAGGTAAAATCCAACATGGACGATGCATTCGAATTCGAATTCTCTCAGAATGAGATGCGCGTGGCGGCCGAATGTGCTTCAGACGGAACTCGGAAGTATCGCATTTTATATGTCCCATTCGTGTTTGATCCATCACGATGGCGAGTGATGCAGTTACCGAACCCGTTGAGCGCCAAGGGGCGTGGTCTATTTAAAGAAGTCGGCGCCGGGGCAGCCCGGTTGAAATTTGAAATCGCGCGATGACGTAGCTTGAACGTCGGCTCGTGTATTCTTCGTTAGGGCGGGAGACTATCTCGTGCCCAAACTATCTGAGAGCGGACAATAAGCTCAGATATTGCAAAGGCGCTGACGAGGGACACGGCGAGCATGCTCGATGGCTCCTGCCAGCGTTTCAACTACGTGATCGCCGAGCCGCGGACGGACACTGACATGTTCGATCACTTCCTGTCGTTCTGCGGCGACGGGATCGACGACCGGAAAGCCCAGCTCAGGGAGACCTGGGAAGCCAGCTGCGCACAGCAGAACGCGAGGGGGCACCTACCGCCTAGATGACAACGTGCTGCCGTATCTCGTGGGCTGGTGGCGGGGTCTTCGCGTCAATTGGGGCGACGGAGCGCTTCCGGCGTCCTTCATCCGTCGCACCGGTTTTCCATCCTCAGCTACCTCGTCATCCTGCATTTCCTGCTCGGGAAGTCGCGGCGACCGGTAGATTTGGAAACCGCCGAGCTGGCCAAGACGTATGCCGAATATCATCTGGAGAGCACGCTCCTGATGATGCGAGAGTATGGCAGCGAGCAGAGGGGCCAGATCTGCAAGGTCACGAGCCTGCGGGAGACGATGTTGGGGAACGGCGCCGCGAAAGTGACCGTTCGGGATATCCAGCGGCGGCTCAGCAGGAAGCTGTTAGTGCCGGACGTATTCTCCTCAAAAGTGCCGTTTGAAAATTCCCCAGCTTTTCGGGTTTGAGCGCCAAGCTGTGGGGGGCATGCTCCCCCACAGCTTGGCAGCGGCCACATCGCATCACCTGA
>Ga0208794_1000316_pt1 | contig 35173 bp, 28 predicted proteins | sample 32_taG_FD_184106 | JGI IMG/M metagenome (GOLD analysis project Ga0208794, IMG submission 184106) | Marine viral communities from the Gulf of Mexico - 32_GoM_OMZ_CsCl metaG (SPAdes) (version 2) | ecosystem: Environmental > Aquatic > Marine > Oceanic | place: Atlantic Ocean: Gulf of Mexico... | reverse complement strand
GAAACAGATTTAGACTTAAAAAGTAAATGTTTTAAATCTTATACAGCAGTAAATTCTATTTTAAATGAACTACATGCTCTTCAAGATGCCGTGTATTACGGTGCCAAAAAAGATATAAGTTCATTTATAAATTCATGGATGAATTGTTGGGAAAGTGATAGAAAGTTTAACGATTACATGGAAATGCTTGATTATGCTAGAAACTTATCATCAGAAAAAGAAGTGGTTGATGTATTCAAAGAGTATCAAAGATTAATGGCAGAAGCAGAATCTTTATATCCTGAATACGAATATCAATTTAACTTATCATTCAAAAAGAAACTACAACTACAATATGCTGAACTTAGTGCATATGTAGAAAACTACGAAAGAGAGGCAAAAAATGGAAATGAAAATAATCATTCCGAAGAAAGTACATCAACAAGTGAAGCACTTACTCAATCTGTTTCCTAAAACAGAATGGTCAGGTGTTGCATTTTATAAGATGGTAGAGCCAGACAAACACAATTGGTCAGATACATGGCGAATTGAAGGATTTTATCCTATCGATTTAGGCAGTAGTGCTGCAACAGAGTTTGATGGTGAACAATTGATGGATACACAAGATAAAGCATACAAAGATAATCCAAAACTTAAAGAGTGCTATAAAGGTTTAATACATAGTCACCATGGGTTATCAGGTGGTGCTTATATTAGTAGTGTAGATAAAGACCAATTAGAGCATTGCGCTAATAATACAGGTTATCCATCTCTTGTTGTAGCTCATGATTCTACAGGTAGTCCATATGCATTTGCTGTAAGTTATACAACTCAGCGTGGACATACAATAGTAACTGACTACAAAAAAGCTGAATATGAGATTGAATGGGATAAATACAAACCTAAAGGCGCATTTGCAGAATGTGTTAAATCTCTTGTTAAGCAAGAAAAAGAAGCTAAAACTGTTGTTAAAACATCTAATATTGTTAGGTATAATAATCCTTATACTAGACAAGTTAGTATGTGGGGAGCTTATAACAATAAGGAAATCTACGATGATGATGTAAAAGACAAAAAGTATCAAGAACTTCTTGAAGATTTTCGCAAGAAAGAAGATTACTATCAGTCTTTACATTGGAATCATCCTAAAAGTGATGAAGCTAATCAAAAAGCAACAGAAGCTGAAAAGAAACTAGACGACTATTGCTTTCAAATAGGATTGTTTGGAGGTGCTAGATGAGTAGTAGATTCTTAAGGAATAAAGACATAATAAACCAAAAGAATCTAGAAGAAGTTACCATTATTGGTGCTGGTGGTGTGGGCTCTGCGCTCATACTATCAGCTGCCATAATGGGCTTTAGAAAGATTCATGTTTGGGATTATGATGTGCTTCAAGAACATAACTTAAGCACAACGATGTACCCACAACAATATTTGGGTAAGTCAAAAACAGAAGCAGCCAAAGAGTTGGTTAAATACTTTGGATGTGAACACACAGAAATCATAGAACACGGTGAATACAGTATTTTAGATGGTTTAACACCATGTGTTATGATGGCTCCTGATAATATGGAAGTTCGTAAGATTGTATATATGAATTGGTCTAGAAATCCAAGGCGTACAGTTCTTGTGGACGGACGTATGGGAGCATTGTCAATGGATATACATACAGCTACACCTTTAAGAGATACCTATCTAGAAAGATGGCAATCTAGTAAAGATATACCTGATTTACCTTGTACTGCAAAGCATACAATATTTACAGCAAACACAATTGCTGGCTTAATGTTGTCACAAGTATATAATGTCTTGCATAATAGGTCATTCTATATGTATATTTATAAATCGTTAGCACCCTATTTATCACTCGAAGAGGGGCTAGTAAACCCAGCAATAATAGAAGGAATGACAGATGTTGAAAAAACAGAAACGCAAACCCGTGTCTCTAAATCCGAAAGTTCTTCTAATGTATGGAGCACCGAAAGTAGGTAAAACTACTATGCTCTCACAGTTAGATGACTGTCTGATTATAGACACAGAAAAAGGAACACATATGTTAGAAGCATATGTTCAAGAAGTAAATAACCGAGAAGAGTTAATCCAAACTCTTAAAGATGCTATGGAAGGTCACGAATTTAAATACATAGCAATAGATACTATTGACAAAGTTGTAGAATGGGCTGAAAAGGCTGTCTGCGAAGAATATGAGGTAGCATCTATAGCTGATTTAACATTCGGTAAAGGTTATGCGTTGGCTCGTGAAAAAGTAATGAATACTATTAATGCTTTTAGAGACGTTTGTGAACATTTGATTATCGTTGGTCATAGAAAGGTTGCAAGAGCTGTTGTCGATGGCAAGGCTCTTGTTGAACCTGAATCTTTAGATATAACTGGTAAGCTGAAGAATCTGATTATGTCGGATTGTGACGCTATCGGTTATGTCTTAAGAGAAGATGACAAACTAATGATATCATTTAAAGCAGATGAATCTATAGAAGCAGGTAGTAGATGTGAACATTTACGAGGACAACACATAGAGTTTGATTGGAAAAACATCTATAAAACAACGAAAGGAGAAAAGTAGTATGGCAATATTTAGGCCAAAAGAAAGTAGTGGTAATGGTAGTAATTTCTATGGAATATGTAAGTTTGGTATATTAGGCTTTGAAGATAAAACTTCACAGTATGATTGGGCTGACTTATATCTAGATGTAGAAATAAAACAAGAAGGTAGTGACTACACTAAACAGTTAAGAATCACAGGTAATCTTGATAAAGATTCTAATGGTAACATAACTGGTGGTTCAGCTCTTAAAAGACTATATCACTTCTTTGATGTAATAGGTTGTACAGCAGGACTAAACGTAAAAGGTGAATGGGAAAATGAAAATGGCGAAATAATACATGATATAGCTAAGTATTTAAACGCAACAGTTTCTCAAGATATAATACCTGATACTGACCCAGAGTATAACTATATAGCATACATCTATAAAGAAAAACCTAAAGTTAAAGGTGGCAAAGTGTACTCAAGAGTATTTCAAAAAGTACAAAAAGCTGATGAAGAAGGTAGAAAGAAACTTGAAGCTGATGTTAAATGGTTTAAAGGCAAAGGTTTCATAAAAGAAGCTACTGAATCAGATACTGAGACACCACAACAGACTGTTGAAATGTCTGGAACAGGTATAGGAAACTTATAGTGCACGACTATGTTGAAATAGCAGTAGGGAGCCCTCGTCATAGAGGGCAACTTATTGCAAAGAAAGACTTAGTTAACTATATAAAACCTGAGCAACCATTGTATCGTAGTGTTTATCTATATACAAAAGAAGCAGTAGAGTTTGCTGAAGCTAATGGTGGTTTAAAAAACTACTTTGGTGAAAGAAGCATAGACTGGATACTTTTAGATATAGATAAAGGTAACAGTAGTGATGAATACACACTAGACAAAGCAAGAAATATTATTTATAAACTAGATGAACTAGGAATAGATAAAGACTGGAGTCTTCAATGTTACTTTAGTGGTAGTGGCTACCATCTTGCAATTCATGGTGGTGTATTTAACTTTCCTAATAGTGATAACATACACTATGTAGTTAAAGGTACTATGAAAAATATATTTGGCGATGATATAGATAACTCTATATTTATGAGAACAGGTATATACAGAGTACAACACACTGTTAATAAAAAGACTGACTTGCATAAGATACCTCTAACTATGAACGAAATGCTTACAAGCAAGTTTGAAAATATACATGAATTAGCGAAGTCACCAAGACTAGACTATGCTTATTCAGAGTTAGTAGGTAATGGCGAGTTAGAAGATACAATAGTTCAAAAAGCCACTAGAATGGCCAAAATAAGCAAAGTTGTTGAACCTAGGGATGTTATCCCCTGTGTACAAGAAATGCTTTCAAATGGGCCACAAGAGGGCACGAGAAATCAAACCCTTATAAGAATAGCAAGTCATTTCTTTAGACATGGTATACCAAGTGAATATGCTAAAGCTGCTATACTACATTGGAATAACAATAGTTTAAATGAAAACAATGTAATAGAGAAAGTTGAGTATGTTTATAACAGAGGTTATAGATTTGGTTGCCAAGATGAAATAATGCTTAACCATTGTAAGACACGGTGCATACATTTCAAAAGAAAAGACTACCTTATCGATGTGATGAGCAGTGATGATTTACAAGCTAAACTAGAAGAAAGAATGAACTCTGACTTTTCAGGAAGAGCTCTACCTTTATCAGAAATGCTAGGTGTAAATAACGCTGATACAGAGATATACCCAGGCGAGTTAGTAACTATATTTGGACCAACAGGCTCAAGTAAGACAACACTTGCACAGTGCATAGCACTAGGAGTAGATTTTGCGAATGATGATATTAATCCTGATTGGCAATTACCTACTCTGTACTTATCTTTAGAGTTATCTGCTTGGTATATGCATAGACGTAACATGCAAATAGTAAGCGGTTTAACAAAAGAAGATATAAATAGGAATCCAAAAGAGGTGTATCAAAAGCACAAAGATAAACTTAATCATATGGCTATTCAAACTATACCTCCAACACTTGAACAAATACAGGCTAAAGTTAAAGAATTGCGTCCAGCTGTGGTAGTTGTTGACTACATTGATTTGGTCGAAACTCCACCTCATGTTAGAGGGGAATATGAACAAATCAAATATATATCACACTCACTTTCAAGCATGGCTGTAAACAATGATTTAATCATAATTCAAGTATCTCAGGTCTCACGAGAATACTCAAGAAATGAGGTACTTGACCTGTATGCAGGTAAAGGTTCAGGTGCAATAGAAAACGCATCACGTAAAGTGATAGGCTTAAATGGTCAATCTAACAGTCCTAACAAAACGCTAGAAGTGCTTAAAAACACTGATGGTGAGCTGTTTAAGACTAAGTTAGAATGGCAACCAAGCTTTAGATTAAGGAGAACATATGATTAGTTTCTTAAAAACAAATGAAGAGCTCGGAATTAAAATCTGGGCTCTTGAACTTAGCGTAGCCAAACGTAACGGACTATTTCTAAATGAGTATAAAATACTTATTGGAATATTCAGCTATGCTTTAATACTAACGTTCGCAAAGGAGGCTAAAGATGCCAAGAAGAACAAACAGAAACTCGAAGAGTCAAAAAATAATGTTGCATCTGCTTAAGGGTAAATCTCTTAATCAGGCACAAGCAGCAAGTTTATTTGGAGCTTGGAGATTATCAGCAGTTATACATAACCTTAGAAAGAAAGGCTTCGAGATTGATATGGAGCACAATACTAGAGGCAAGTATAAAGGCTTTGGTAAATACACAATGCGTAAGACACCAACTGGCCAAAAGATAGGCAAATAACACACTAGTTATGAGTACTAATTCCAGAAGGAAGTCGCGTAGTCCTAAAGAGTGGGAAAAGAAGTTTATGCGTAAGCTTCGTCCCACTCATGGGACACATGCTAAGAGAATGTTTCACAGACTTATGAAAAAGTCGTCAACTCTAAAATCATCTTTAAAAAAGAGGAGTAAAGAGTATGAGGTAACATTTAACATGTCTCTTACAGAAATACGTGAAATGCTATATACAGCATATAACAAACCTTGTAAATATTGTAAGAAGAAATTAGATGTAACTAACATGGTATGCGACCATAAGCATCCAATATCATCAGGTGGTGGCTCATATAAGGGTAACCTACAAATGATATGCGCATCTTGTAATACTAAAAAAGGACCTCTAACTGATAAAGAATATAGAGGATTTATTAAATGGATAAGTAAACAAGATGTAAGAGTAAAAGATTATATACTAAGAAAACTTGCAAAATCAGATGTATTTAATTAGGAGAAACGATGCCGAAATTAACAAAAGCACAAAAAGAGGCTAATCTAAGACTCTTTAACAAAAGAAAAGAAAAGATATTAGAAGCTACCGATAACGGTCGATGTTGGTGGCTTTACCAAATGTTAACATCAACTAAACGTTTTAAAGCAAACGATGGGAGATAAATGAAAAAGACAAGTAATTTTAAAATAACGCTTATAAATATACTTTGGAAGTTATGGGTAAAACCTCGTAAATTAGCAATACTTTTTAACCTTTCAGAAAGAACAATTTATAGGCATTTATGGAGAAAATAACCTGTTTACAATGTGGTAATATCGTTTTAGGTAACGACTGTGGCTACGCATGTACAATATGTGGATACACTGAGACCTGAAGCGATATTACATCAAAGATTGGAGGTTCCAATGAAAGGAGTAAGCAAACAATGGATGGAAAGATTCAGAAGTGAACTTAGAAAAATACAAGAGTCAACCCGTAAAAAGACTAGACGCGGAAAGAAGATGGTACAGTCGAGGAAACGCAAATAACTGGAAACCATCAGTAACAACTGTAATAGGTGAAGCATGTTCAAAGGGTAAACACTTTGAAGAATGGTTAATGAAAAATGGCCTAAATGCTATCACTATAAGGGATGAATCAGCAAGAAGAGGTACTAAAGTACACGAGTATATTGAAATGCTACTTGATAATGGTGAAGTAAAAGTAGATGATGAATTTACTCAAAAGTCTTTAATGAGCTTTGAAAAGTTTTATTATGAAGTAAAACCTGATGTGGTAGAGAAAGAACTGTTTCTTTATCATAAAGACATACCTTGGGCTGGTACACCAGATATAATAGCAAACGTTAATGGACGTTTATCTTTAGTAGATATAAAAACAGGGGACTATAGAAAGTCTCATGAAATACAACAGCTAATGTATAAGGACTTATGGAACGCAATATTTCCTGATAACCCTATATTAGACATGTATGGTTTATATACAAAAGGTAAATGGATAAAAGAACCAAGCTATGGATTCAGAAAATTTAAGGACAGCGACATACATCATAAAGTATACGACTTATGGTGCTTTTTAAACTTTCCTTATGGAAAACCATGGCCTAAACAATTACCAAAACTAAAGAAGGAGTTTAAACTTGGACCCAAATCAGACACACGAAGCATTGATGAATTGTTGTGAAAAAGTTAGAGATTTATCTTTAGAGAACAGAGCCTTAAAACTAGAGCTTAAAAAAGCTCATAGAGAATTAAAAGGTGAAAAACAATTGAGAAAAAAAGCTGAGAGCTACTACAAAGAGCTCGAAGGCTTTTTAGCTCAAGAAGGAGAAAATAATGTCAAAGAAAAATAACAAGGGTAAACCAACCCGTAAAGATATAACTGATGCATTAAGATTTATCGGACAAAAGCTTCAATTTCTTGAAGAACTAACAGTAGCAAATGAAAACATTTTAGATGCTTACATTAGATTTAACAAAGATAAAGATAAATTCTTAGCATTTTTAGAAAAAGAATTTCCTGCAAAAGAGGTTGCAAAAAAAGAAGAAAGTAAGTAAATTACTATATGGACTTTTGTGATAAATGTGGGGATGAAATAGACCCTTTAGAACCTTGCCTTAAAATCGCTCATGGTTTTTTGAATGTAGATAAGTCGTTTAGTCAAATGGCTTATCTTCACATTCATATAGATTGTTGCAGTGATACTCAATTATTAAGCGAAATATTAAATAAATTCGATAAGAATTAATCTTCTATCTGTTGTTTTAATTGAGCAGCTGTTTGGAATGTAGGATGATATGCTAACTCATCTTTATATTTAGTACGTTCTCTTTGTATATCACCATATGGTATACCTGTAGTCTTCTCAATAAATCTATAAGGATTATCAATTAAATTACCACTAGCCCATGGAGATATATCTCTAGCTATCCTACCAAATGGCATAAATGTATAAATATGGTAATCAAGAAACTTCTCATAATCATCATTACTCATAGCTTTTAAACCTTCAATAGTTCTAGAAACAACAGGTGGAGTAATAGCTTGAAGAGGAGCTATAGACCTAGGATATAATCCCCAGAACGCTCTTTCTCTTTCTTTATCATCACCAAACAATAATTCAGATGTTTCTTTTAGATGATTATAAGGTGCAGGAATAGCATTTTCAAATATACTCATAGCATACACACTACCAAGAGCATAAACTAATAAATCTATAGACGCTGTTCTTTTAAATCTTTCATACTCAGGAGTACCCTGACGATAACCACGGATACGAGCTTCACGATTAACATCATTTCTAAAACGCCAAGCATTCCAAGACCATAGCTGGAAACGAGTCATTATTTTACCTAAACCTGTTCTAGCAAATGCTGGACGATTTACCGAATCATATAAGAACTGTGTAGCTTTAACACCTTTCTTAGCCATTTCAATTAAGAATGGATGGTCATGTTGAGTAATAGCACCACCAAAACGTTCCCAGGCTTTAATGTAATGTGCCATAAACGCATCAGTACGCAGTTTCATTTCAGGTTTAGACATAAACTTAGCAGCAAATTCCATAACATTTCTACCAACATTATGTTTTGAAGCAAGTTCACGAATCTTATCAGGGTTTATTGTACCCTCTTTAGATACATTTTCAACTAAATCTTTAACAAAAGTTTTAGATTTACTATTTTGTAAAGTTTTTTGCATTCCCCACTCATGTGCTAACATCTCAGGGAAAACACCTTGTTGTATAGCAAAATCTTTAATATCTTGACGTGATGTCCAATTAGGATTTATTTGTTTTAAAAATCCATAATCATATACTTTTCTAAGAGCAGAAGCACCTGCACTTTGGATAGTATGCAGTGAACCACCAAATAAGTTAACAACAGCAGACTTAGGATGTGCAAGTAAAGACATAAGCTCAAACTTAGCTTCGAGATTAGATAAAGCTCTAACATCATTTACATCATATTTATCTACATCTTTAAATGGTGTTTTAAGGCCAATAGCTTTTGCAACTTTATTCATTTTATTAGCTACAACATTATCAGCCCACCAAGCATAAGGTGTGCCTTTTATTTTCATTCCTGGGTCATTTAATATATACTCTGGAATAGTACTTGGATGTCCTAAAGCATCTTGAACGTATAAACTATACCAATCATGCCATCTATCTTTTAAAGTTCTTTGCTTACCTTTAGGTCCTGTCCATTCTTTAGCCCAACCCATATCAATAGCTCTCATATCAAAATCAAACAATGTTTTTCTAGATAGCATTTGAGCTAATTGTTTATAGTAAGTTTGATACATGTTACGAGTATAAACCTCAGCAACAGTAGCATCAATAGAGTGACCTGGAATGTGACTTGTTCTTTTATGCATTGAAGAAGTCATTTGTAATGATTCTTTCCAAGTTATAGCATTGCCTTTAAACTTTTTAGGGTGCATTTTAGCATCAAAAGCATCCCAATTCTCTGTACCTGTAATCCAATCACCTGTTAAAGTTTTACTACGCATTTGAATTTTTCTAGCTTCTTCTTTCTTTTCAGCAGCTGTCATAGTAGATTTATCAATCTTTTGCAGAGCATTTAAAAGTGCCTTACTTGCTAAACCTTTATCAAATAACATATGAGGCCAATAACCCTCTTCAATTTTACCTGTAGGCAGTATTAATCCTATTTGAGCTCTTAGCTCTTCAGGTGTTCTATACTTATGTTTATACTGAGGATGTAATTGAATCATCATAGAACGAGCTATAGCTCTAATACCATCTATACCAAGGTCTGTTGTAATATCTTGACCTCTTTCATAAGCTTCATAAACATCTTTAATAAATCTCTTATATTCATATTTAGGCTCCATTGGCATTTTACGTTTACCACCATTAATAGGGTCATCAAGAGTTTTGTAATCTTTAAAATCGTGATATATTTTGTAACCTTTAGCACTTCTTTCATGGTAACTATCAAGAAATTCTTGGTTACCTCTAATAACTTTATCGTAAACATTTTGAAAATGATTTTTATAAATATCTATTACTTTCTTAGTAATATCTTTACCTGTCATTTCAATACGTTTAACTTCACCTTCAGGTGTTCTTTGAGTTATTCTGTATCTATTATTTTTAATAACTTCATAATTAGTGTCTTTTATATCACTTTTTAAAGCTTCAATATAATTACGTGCCCAAATTTGACCTTGTGTATCTTTCCTGCCAAGTGTTCTAGCTACATTACCATCTGCTTCAAGCTTCCTTACACCAATCATTCTAAAGGCTTCACCTTCATCTATACCATCAAGAAACTCTAGCTCTCTTCGTAGTTTAAACACTTCTTCATCACCTTTAGCTTGTGCTTTATCCATAGCAAGTGTTATACCATGATGGAGTTTCTCTGTAATATTTGTAGGTCTTGCCATGTCACCAGAAGCAACTTCACCAGCTTGAGTCATAAACAAACCTCTTTTTTTCATAAGATGAATGTCATACTTCATTGTCTCTCTATTTATTGTAAGAGGAAATAACATTGTATACCTTTTTCTAAGGTCAGGTGTTTTTTCTCTAAATAACCTCTGCCAAATAGTACCTCTTTGCAACTCTTTAAAATACCTATTTAGATTTTTTATATCACCATAATCCATTGCATTAAAATCTTTTCCTAATAAATCTCTAGTTATTAGATTTAAGTCTTGTCCAACTTTATCATTGTATTTACCTAGTATATCAACAAGTTCAGTAATCTCTTGTCTAACTTGTTTAGGTATTAGTTTCATATCAGGTTTACCATAAAGACCTTCATAACCTGTAGTAGTATCTTCAAGTATTGTTCCTTCAGGTAAATCCTTTTCAAATCTAATTTCTTTGAATAGTTTACGATTTAATTCAGAGTTTGGTGAAGGAGTTTTATAAGCTTTAGTCATTACTTGTGTAAAGTCACCAACAAAGTCTGTTAAACTAGCAGGGTCTATAGCTTTAGACGCAAATCCTAGTTTATTTACACCAGTTTCCATAGTACTGTGTCTAAAAGTTCCAAGCATTAAATGGTCAAATAGTTTTTTAGCTCTTGCATTAGGCATAGTTTCTCTAGCCATTTGTATTGCAGCATCTAATTCAGCCTGATTTAATGTAGCACTTTTTTCTAATTCAGCTGTTTCAGGTACACCAAAACTTTTTCTTATTTGCCTTATTGTTTTTCTTTCCATAGCTTCTTCAGTAAATTCTTTTCTCTGAAGATAACTATTGTTTTTTAAATCTTGAGTTTGTTTTAGTATCTTTCTAAACATTGTAGGATTTACTTCAACACCATCATAGTATTTAAATATCTGTCTAACTGATACCATATCACTTACATCTTGTGATAAAAAATCTTCATTAGTTTTTATAAGCTCTTTCAGTTTATCTATTCTATATTGACGATTTTTTTGAGCATAAGCATCGCTAAAGTTACTTCTTTCACTTCCACCAGGTCTGAATTGACTTTGAGGATGATTAATATACTTATAAAATTCAGGTAAACTGTTAGCAACTCTTTCTAATTCTTGTTGCTCGTATAACTTTTTATTTGTTTGATAAACCTTTCCATCTTTAACCTTAATACCCATTATCTTTAACATTAAATTGTTTGGTGTAACTTTAACGTTTGGAAGTAAATCTTTAAACATAGGTATTCTTTGAGTTATATTGTTGTAATCATTATACATTGCAACTAAACGCTCTGGTGCTATCATTCTAAATGGACTATCGTATAACTCTACATCTGCAGCTAAACGTCCTATTTTAAGTAGCATATTATTATGCATTTCTGAATTTCTAAGAGGTGACACATTATTTGGTTTTGTAACAGCAGTCATTTGATTTATATCTACAGCGTCCCAAGATTTGTTATTATAATAGTCTCTACTATAAAGAGCTTTATTTATATCTCTAACTTGCCCTATTATACCTTCTTTATTAAATACTTGAGCTTGATTGTCAGGAGTTATCTCTGCATCTTTCCCGTTTATCTTCACTTTAAAATAAGCATTACCTAACTTACTCATGTAATCTTTGTAACCTGTTAAACCAGCTACATCAAGAGGGTCAGATGTAAACGCTATCATTGAAGATGCTAATTTTCTAGCTTGTTCAAGTTCTGCTTCTTCAGTTCTAGGCGTTAATTTTATTCTTAACTTTTTCCTACCTTTATAAACAGTAAAAGTATGTCCTTGTTTCATTTCAAGCATTGCATTGTGAGCAGCTTTTAATACCTGAGCACCACTTACTGTTCCACCTAATAAGTTACGACCTTCTACAGCTCTTTCTGATATATCTTGTCTCCATTGTGAATCATATTGCCACATTTTACTATCTCTAGCTTTTGGGTCAATACCTGTTGTAGTTTTAGAGTCTTGCATAGTTAAAGATTCAGTAACTTCTTTATTTTTGTTATTATAAATCGTACCATCTTCATTATAAAACTCTGTTTTATTTTCATGAAATTTATCTATCCATTCTTTTCTAAGCCCTTCACCTTTATCACCTTTTCTTCCACCAAAAAATATAAATGACTCATCACCATCAAGGTCAGCACCACCTTCAGCTTTCATAGCTCTACCATGCATTAATATACCATGGCCAGGTCTACCTGTAAATCCTCTAAACACCATCCTTTGAGCTCCACTAACAGAGTCCATAGGCACTCTTACTGTTAAAGCAGTAAATACTTCATCTGCTTGTGCTTTTTTCTTTTTACCAAAACCTTTTGAGTCATACCATAATTCACTTAAAGTAGTATCTTCATAACCTTTAATAGTAGTTTTAAGTGGCATTCTTTTAAATGCATCATCTAGATAAAATATTTCATCATTTGTCTCTAATTCACCAAATTTCTTTTTACCCTTTGAATCTAATTCTGTTTGAAACCATTTATCATAACCACGCATACGGGCTACACCACTATTACCTATCTTTGGTCTACTAAGTGAGTTAAATACATAGTTTCTAATTACCTGGAATCTGTATGGCCTTATCCATTTATGTAATAGTAATGGATTAATATTACCGTCTCTACCAATTAATTGCTCTCTTGTTTTCCATTGTTGCCCAGCTTCTACTATTCTGTCCATAGAGCTGTTAAATTCTTCCATATTCTGAACTAACTTTTCAGCTTGTTCAGGAGTCATTTCTCCATCAGCAACTCTATGCATTATATCATCTTTTTGTATCTTCATTAAACGCATATAAGCAGCATCAGAAAAGTTTGTAGGATTACCATTTATTGCATCAAGTAATCTCTCAACGCCTAAATCTTCTATATTGTCCTCTAATAGTCTAAGTAATTTCTTACTCTTTGGATTATCTTTATAATCATCATATAATTCATTTATTTCTTTTTTTCCATCATATTTCTTTAGTACAGTTTCTCTATAAAAATCTTCAACCATTTCTTTAGGAAAAGGTTTAAATGTATTTTGAGCCATTGCCATTAATAACTGTTTAGGTAGGCCATGTTTATGCATAGTTCCATTAGGATTTAACCCTATCATAGCATCATCATTTTTTACACTATAAGAATATTTGATATCTTTTAAAGGTAGCCTATAAATTAGAGATGCATCATCTATTACTAAATTATCATTTTTAATATTGTAATCAGTTATTTTTCTTTCACCTCTTTGCTTAACAGCTGTTTCTTGCATAATCATATGTACGCCAGCTCTACGCATTTGTTTAGATGCTTTTGGTCCTGCACTATGCATCATATACTTACCAAGTAAAGCTCCCATTTGTCCATCAGGACTAACAATAAACGATTTACTATTACCACTTTCAGGCATTCCAGCATCTTTAATAATAGCTTTTAATAAAGTATCTTCTACAGTTATTTGGCCATCTACACTCTCATCCATTTCAGTATTCTTACTATTTTTATCTAACTTTTTAATTCTTTTGCCATCTAGACTAAATAATGCAGGGTCTAAATCCCTTACTATTACATAATTAACTTCATTATTTTTTAAAACATTGTTAAATGCAGGGTTTATATCATTTCTATCGGCTTGACTTAATCTTTCTATATATCGTTTAAAATTATTATTGATAAAATCACCATCAGCTCTATAAGTAGGTGTAAACCATATTTGTTGACGTTTATTCCAAGCGGTAGCATTTTTAATGTAACCTTTACCTTTAAAAAGTTTATCTAAAACCTCTCTGTACTCTTTACTTGTTTTAGGTTTAAATCCATTTAATCCTATATCGTACATAATATTACTTAAATACTGGTCTTTAGCCTCTTTTTCACTAAAGAATTTATTTCTTTTTATAGCTTGGTTATAGTACTTTGAATTTTTATAATCTTTAGTTAACTCTGTTATATATTCGTTTATATATCTTTTAACATTAGGTTTTTGTAAATCAGGATGTTTTTTAATGTATATAATTAAATCATTATCACCTTTACCACCAAAAGGATAATAACCTTCTTTTTCCATTCTCTTATGAGATTCTTTAATTAATCCATTATATACATCTCTCCACTTTGTTTTTTTACTATATCGATATTCATTTCTAAGAAGCTTTCTTACATCTCCAAGCCCACCATCTATCCACTCACCTTTATTCCCTCTAAATGTCATATTATCTAATATAACACTAGCTTCAGGAACTTCTGCGTCCTTGCCCATAGCTTCTTCTAAAACTCTTTGGACTTCTTTCTTAGGCTCCATGCTTTCTTTTCTATTTCCAGCGTTAGTAAAACCACCTTCTCTTAATTTAAAGTCGCTTATTTTACCACCTTTATCAATAGTCATGTTAATATAATTAACAGGTTTAGAAAAGTTACGTCTTGTTAAAAACTGTCTTAATTCATTTTCTGTTTCTTTCCACTTCTTAGTATTAGTGTTTAAGTCGATATTTTCCTCTTTTTTAAGAGTTTTTATTATATCTTGAGTTAACTCTTGGGTATCGATTTTTTCGCCTGGTTTGTTGTATTTTTCGCCACTTACGACATCATCTACTATTTTAGTTAAACGTAACATCTCATTACGTTTATCTATAGGTTCAAAGTCATCTTTATCCCAATACTTTTTTAAATGTTTATTTACAAGATTTTCTGATTTCTTTGTTAAATCAATAGCGGCTATCATACCAATATCGTTACCAGTATCATTCATTCTTTCGTTTTTAATTTCACCTGCTTTGTCAATAAATTCATAAGGTTTTAAATCAAGTTGTTCTTTTTCTAGTTGAATAACTTCTTCAACCTTTCTTTCTAATCTACCAAGCTCTGTTTCAGCAAGCATTTTATCTGAACCTTTTAAAGTAGTTATTTCAGCTCTTTTCTTAGTTATTTGCTCTGCTAAATCTTTCTTTTGGACATTTAACTCATTTAATCTTTTTTCAGTACTTATAGCAAGACCAGTTGGTTTTTTACCGATAATAGCATCTTCTTGCATTTTATTAAATCTTTCCCAACCTTTTTGTGATACTGTTTCTAGTTTAGTATCTATACCAGCACCTTTAGCAAGCATTTCAAGCATTGCTGTTCTTTCAGGGTAAGTTTCACCTTCTTTTAATTGATGTTGAGGTCTCCAATTTTCACTAGGTCTACCTTTACCATAATAGTTAGGGTCATTTAATTCTTTTATAATTTCTTTTTGAACTATAGGGTCATACTTTTCCCATGTTTTAATAAGAGTAGGGTCTCCAGTTGCAACAGCTTTATGGTCTGCTTTTTTACCTTTAGTACCATACATTTGCTCGTTTCTTTCTTTAAAAAACTTAGCTTTGTCTTTTTGTACCCAACCAGCACCTCCACCACCAAAGTATGCACCAAGTAAATATTCATATACTTTTTCAGGTGTAGTAGCTCCAGCAGCTTCAGCATGCATTCCTTGATACATAGAACCTGCAAATGCTCTTAATAAATATTTAAATGTTCCACTTCCTGGAACTGCATTAGCAAGTATTTGAAATGCTGCACCAAATTCACCACCACTTCTAGCGGCCATCATCACACCATCTACACCTTGCTTCCAATTACTTACAGCACTAGCAACACCAAGCTTCATAGCTTCTTCTGCTACGCTTTTAACAGCTCCGCCTGTTATAAATTTACTTGCAGTATTAGTAGCATCAAACCTAGCAGCAGGAATAACACTTTTTACAAATTTACCTGTAAGTTTAGTAGCTTCTTCACCGACTTTTAATGGTATAGATTTCCATCCTGCTACTTTAGCAGCAGCAGTTCTAAGTCCTAATAGTTTTAATGGTTTAGCAGCCATACCTGGAGCAAAACCAAGTAAATGTCCTACATTACGTGCAATAGCTTCGTATTCATTATCAGGGGCATCTACAGGGCTAAATGTTGACCAACCTTCTACTACACCACCCATAAATTGTTTTATAGCTTCTGATATTTGGAAATCACCTTCATAGAAGCCAGTGTTATGGTATATTGCGTGTTGTTTTATTGAATCTATATGCTCAGGTTTAAATGCTTTAGGATTGTTTTTATAAGCATTTATTATGCTATCTAATTGTTTTTTTGTGTATGTAGGAGTGAACTCTGCAGGGGTTGCAGCCTTATCTCCTTGAGGTTCTGGTTTACCACCATACTCATAGAATCCATAAGGATTAAAAGCCATATGTTTTTACTCCTCGTCTGAGCCTAATAATTGTGCAGCTTGTAGCGCTAATAATCCAGTAGTTAAAGGATTTCTTCTAATTATTCCAGGTTTTCCTTTACCGCCTTTAAAGCCTTTCCATCCTTTTTTACCCATTTCCATAAACTTTTCTTTTGCAGTTTTAGGTTTTTCTACTGCCTTTGGATAAACACCTTCTTTAGTAGGTGGTCCATAAACTTTTCTTTTTACATCAGGAACTTCTTTAGTAACCATTTTAAATTTCTTACCTGCTAAACTTTTTATTTCATCAGAACTTGCGCCTTTTAATATTTGAGGTACAGTTTTACCTTTTCTCCATTCACTAAATTTTTTATACTTCTTACCTGGATTATCTTCTTCCCAAAACATTTTATCCATTTGATATTGCTTTTGAGTAAATTTAGTTAATTTATCTCTATCAAAATATTCTGGTGCACCTTTTATACCCATATCTTTTGTAGATACATTTTGTGAAGGTACTTTTGTTTTTACCATTGGTACTTTACCTTTACCTTTTCCGCCTTTACCCTTACCTTTAGCTTCTTCTTTAATCTTTTCAGATTCTTTCTTTGGTTCTTCAGGTGGGAAAAAATAATCTTTTGTTGCTAAACCTCCCTTAACAGCTCCCTTTCCTAGTCCATAAGCTGCTAATCCAAGTCCACCAGCTCCAGCCATTGCTTGCCATGGGTTTAAATCCATAGCCCAATCTCCCCAACTTTTTTCAGGTTTAAGCATATCAACCATTGAAGCTTGAGTATTAGCATCAGAAGTCATATATATATTATTTATTCTTTGATTAGCTATAGGGTTAGCTTGTATAGCTTTTTTAATATCTTTAGCTTTCATACCCATAGTAGAAGCACTATTAATTACTTGTAAGTACTTATTGTCTTCAAGTTTTTTAAAGCCATCATATTGAGCTATAAACTGAGCATAATCAGCTTTTACACCACGTTCTGTTGCTAGTTTATTATATTCGTTCCACAGTAATGTTTTATTAGGTAATAATTGAGTAGGAAATACTATTGATTTAGTATCAGGATTATAAGAACCTATATCACTTTGAATAAAGTTTCCTACATCCCCCCAAAAAGCCTGTTCAAAATTGACTTGCCTTTGTTGATTCATCTGTTGAAATCTTTGTCTTATATTACCTAAACTCATTATTTAGTCTCCAAATCCAAATGCTTTATATAAATTATTCATAGCTGGCCCAAAGTTAGAAAAAGCTTTTCCCCAAGCGCTTTGTGTTTCTTCTTCAGCAGGGCCAATAGGACCAAAATTTTCAGGGAACGCCCAAGGTGCTATTGTTTCCATATTTCTTTTTTGAGCTTCATACTCTTTTTTCCTAGCTTTTTCTTCTCTTTCACCTGCACGAATCTTTCTATCTATATCTCTACCCATACCTCTCCAATCTTGTTCATAATCAACAATTGGTAATGGTGCAGGTCTATTAGATTGAAGAAAATTAGACATCATTGAATTTAAACCTTTTTGATTCACTTCAGGTGGAAGACCAAAATCTATTTCAGGTTTTGCCCAAGGGTTCTTAAATTGATAAGGTGAAAGTTGATATGCTCTTTTCATTTTTTCAGGAATTTGACCCATAGCTTCATATCCTTTTTTTAATCCACCAGGTGCTTCTTGCATGTATTTACCTAGTAAACCTAAACCTTTACCAGCTGCGCCTATACCTTCTGCTGCATATTTACCAGGATACCATCCTTTTTGTCCTAATGAATGTCCTATACTATATCCTGCTTCAGCTTCTTTTAATTCTTTTGCTAAAGTTCTCGCTAATAATGGTGAAAAATCTACTTGTGCCATGTTATCTCCTAATTAAATGCACTAAAATAATTTACTGGTTCGTTAGTTGTTGTATTAGTATTATATAAGTTAGGGAACATATTTTGTACATCAAAATTTGGTGTTTCCATACTTTGTATTGTATCTACGATAGGATTTACAGTTTCTTGTTGTCCCATCCAATAATCAAATGCTCCTGTACCTATGTTTTGAAGTGTTCCACCTAAATCAAATTGAGGTTTACTTATATCTCTTTGAGTTTTTAAAGCACCCATATATTGGTCACCTTCTGCAGCTTGAGCTATTAGATTATAACCTTGAGCTTCTCTAGCCATTCGAGAATCTAGTAATGTTTTTCGCAATTCATTGTGACGTTTAGCTAAATCAGCTTGAGCCCATTGGTTTGTTATACCACTATAACCACCCATACCGCCTTTTGCAATTCCTCTACCTGATAACATATCTGCAACACCCATAGCATCATATGCGTCACTTTTAATTCGTTTATCTTCTTGCACATTATAAGCAGAACCAGGAGTAGTCATTTCTAATCCTTTTTCACCTATCTTATTTATTTTATCCATATAAGGCTTAAAATTAACATCTAAGTTACTTTGGTCTGCATCGTTATTATTAGCGCCAAAAGCACTTAATAAAGATGGAGCCATTTGCATGGCTGCACTAGCAATCATTTGCCAACTCATATTATAAATACTCCTTTTTAAAGGTTTTCATCAATCTAATATAATAAATATGCATAACTTATGCAAGTTATTTCTTCTCTTCTTCGTCTTTTTCTTCTTCTTTTTTCTCTTCAGCTATCATAGCTTCGATTAGCTCCATAGCTCCTTGTACTTTTATTAAAGTAACTTCTAACTGTTGTTGTTGTTTTTTTAAGTTTTCTAACTTTTCTTCTAACTTCATTTGTTCTCCATTTTGGTTTAAAAAATACCCTATAATATACGAATATTATTTATCTAATACAATCCATTCTGAACCTGTACAATACAATGTTACGCCACCCTTTTGTATTATCGCAATATCAGTTGCAGCACTTGTAAATATCTTTTGTGTTCCTGTGGATTCATTATGTTCTAAAAATACTCTTCCAAATCCTGAGTCTACTTTTAAGACATGTATAACTTGTCCTTGTACACCACCACTAAATCCCCCAATAGAAATATTACCACTTGGTGTACATTCTACTACTGTTGCTCCTGATACGTCTACAGCATCTGAAGAAGCTGTTACTGCAACGTGTTTATATGATACAGTACCTTCTACGTCAAGTGTAGTAGTAGGAGCAGACAAACCAATACCTACTCTTTTATTACCTGAATCTATTTTAAATAAATCATTTTCTTCATCATCATAGTATACTAAATCTGCATCTACTTCACCTAAATTAAATTGATAAGAATCACCTGTTTCTACATTAAAAGTCATACCACTTGTATTAAACATTATATTAACATTACTTGCAGTATCTGCTTTTATTTTATCTAATGCTATTTCGCCTACATTATTAATGTTATTTTCTTCCATATCAAGAGTGCCTGATATATCAACATCTGCATTTATATCTACTGTTGTGGTATTTATCTCTAATTCATTAGCACCATTTTCAGTAGCAGAAATAATCATTCTGTCCATATCAGAATCCATACCAAAATAGGCAACCCTATCATTGTTATTTTTTCTCCATTCCATATAACCCCAAGCATCATCAGTCATTTTAAATGTTGCTACTGCATCTGAAGATGTAGTTATATTTAATTTGCTAGTTGCTTCTAAGTAAGTGCCGCTAACTGTTGTAGATGTCAACGTTCCATTTGTAGAGTTATATGTTAAAGCACTACTATCTGTATGTAAATTTCTATCTCCTGTATTAGCAGTTGAAAATACAGGGAAACAAGTTGAGTCGCTACCTTGGTCTGTTAATGTTACAGTAGTTGCTATATCAGCAGTACCTATTGTTCTTGATGCAATAGGAAAGTTGCCTGAAACTGTTTCATCAACATAAGTTGGTAAAGTTGTTTCAACCGATATTGTCCAGTCACCTTTAAAGTCATCTATATCAGCAGTAAATCCTACCTGAACATTTCTAACTGTAACTTGTAAATAATTCCAAGTAGTATCTGTTTCACCTATTGTTATACAAGGATTAGTACCATCATGACAAAATCTTACTGTAAAATCTCTATGTGATTCTGTACCTAATATCATAGCATCACAATTATGCCACTCATTAGAACCTGCATCTTCATAATTATAACCACTAATATATACAGAAAAAGAATCTCCTGAAGCATAATCAAATACATCAACCCAAAATGTAAACATATCTCTTGGATTTGCTCCTGTACTAGTTGGTATTACAATTTTGATAAATCCTGTATGCGTGTTAGTAGCAGTTCTAAACATAGCAGTTGCAGGTTGGATAATGCTACCACCATATCCTGTTGATGTACCTGTTGGACCTCCAAGGTTTTCTATAAAGATACCTTTCTCTCCACGTAAAACTAAATCACCTGTTAAATCTACCTGACCATTTCCATCTATTGCTAAACGAGATGTGTTATCAAGTTTAATATCTAATGTATCATCACCTATTGTAATTTGATTGTAAGTAGTATCATTGTAGTCTCTACGAAGTATTAAATCTTCATCATAAGATGATACATATCCACCATCTACTACAATATTAGTACTAAAATAAAATTGACTTCTATCAGTTCTTATATGCGCCCAACTTGCACTTTCTGCGCCTAATCTTACCCATCCATAATTTGAAAATATTTTTAAAACATTTGTTTCCTGTCCAAGCCTAACTGTACCATCTGCTCCAGGGTCTGAAGGTGCTCCTGTTAACTGTAAATAACCTGCAGGAGACATATTACCTGTTGTAACTATATTACCTGATGTATCCATTGAAAATCTATTAGTAGATGCAGTTTCATCTCTTATAATAAACTTATCTGAATTACCACCATCTACTCTTATATCCCAATTTTGAGCATCATTTTCAAGTCTCATATATGATGTGCTATTAGAACCTGTAGATTGAACTCTTATTCTTGCATTAACACTATCTTCTTTAATATGTAATGAAACAGAAGCATTATTTACATCGCCAATAGCAAGATTGCCATCTATGTTAGTGTTGCCTGATACTGCTAAACTTGTTAATGTCCCTACACTTGTAAGTGATGAATTAACTACACCACTACCTAATGTATTAGTATTTAATACTGAAACATTGTTTATAAAATAACTATGTCCTGCAGGTATTTTAGTATTACCATACCCTATTGCATCTCTATCCCAATTGGTAGTCCAAACTTCAGTAGTTCTATCAGAAGCATAATTTGATAGCATACCCAAGTTTCTTATATTCATTCTTTTGCTTCCACCTGCAGATGCATCCCAATCAGGAAACTCTACTGTTATTCTAACGTGTGTTTCAGGCATATGTGTTGCATTACTAAATGTAAAAAAAGTTCCATATTGACTTGCTATTCCTGTAGTATGCCAATCTGATGTTATAGTAGTATTAGTAGTCCAATCGTTATTATTATCATCAACTGCATCAAAACTACCATCTAACTGTTCTACTGTCATAGTAGGACACATAGAGCCACTTGTAGAACTACCATTACTAAAATTAGTACTAGACCAACCTAAATCTAAATATATCAGTTGTTCTTCTGCCCAAGCCTGTTCTCTAGTTATAACAAATCTAAATTTTTTCCACTCATCATCTAATGTCCAACCTGTGGTTTTTGAGCCATCTAATGTATTTTTAAGTCCTTGTAAATTAGTAGTAGGATTATTTTCACTTGTTGTTCCTGATAATTCATCTACCCAAGCACTACCATTCCATCTTTCTAATGTTAATGGTGTTCTATGTCTAATCAAATCATTTTGTGTAGACATTAATAAATAAACAAGACCAAACTCTCCAAGAGCGTTCCAATATCCGTGTCCATTCTCAAACTCTAAACCACGAACAGGCATATTCATTCTACCATTATCGCCTATTTTTAATTTATAAGTTTGTTGTGTAGTTTCGCCTATGGTAACTGTTTGTGCTCCTGTGTCAATACTTAATAAATCGTTATTACTATTATCTCGCCAAAGAAAGTTTATATCTGCATCTGATGTTTTATTTATAAATACATTACCATTCAATCCTATTTCTACAAAATCAGCACCACTATCATCACTAAGTTTTATTTGTGGAAACCCATTGTAAAATTGTGTAGTGTTGTGAAATCTTGTACTGCCACTACCATATATAGTTGCTCTTGTAATATTTTTTGTCTGTAGCAATATATCACCTGTATCACTAGTCCAACTATTAGCAATTTTTAATTTATTATCAGAAGTAAACCCTATAACACCTGTTACTCCACCACCATCTTGTGAAAATAGTATTTCAGGATTATCATCTTCTACAGAATTATCAGTATCGGCTTCTAATAAAATCTTAACATCGCCTGTACTTTGTAAGTGTAACATTTCAGTAGGACTTGTAGTTCCTATGCCTACATTATTAGTATCTTTTTCTATAAATAAACCATCATTACCATCTGCTTTAATATGAATAGAGTTCCAAGCCGAACTACCTGTATCCATACCTTCTATACCTGCTATATTTGATGAAAGAGCTGATATTTTAATACCTTCTGTACTATCCCCTACTTCTAAGGCGCTAATAGTAGTTGCTCCTGCTTCTAAAGTACCTGATATTTTAGCATTACCTGTAACATCTAACATTTCAGATGGTGTTGCATTACCTACACCTAATCTACTATCTATTGTAGAACTTCCTGCATTTACACCTATTAATACATTCATTGAACCATCTGTAGTGTTTGGAGTAAATCTTAAATCATTTCCCTCTAAAGATATATCAAATCGTTTGCTTGTATCAGTTCTTAAAAGTCTTAATAACCCTGAACCATTAGGGTCTTGTATAATTACACTTGGGTCGCTACTACTTGATACAGTTAAATCGCCTGTTATGTTTGTATCACCTGCTACATCTAATTTTGCCGAAGGACTTGTAGTACCTATACCTACATTACCTGCATTTGTGATTCTTACCCATTCGTTTTCTAAAGATGTATCATTTGCTTCTAATTTTTCTCCAAATGCTAAAGAATCTGCTTGGTCTACTGATATTGTATGCACATCATCTGAAGGTACATCAATATTAAAAGCAATAAACTTGTTATCGCTTGGTGAATCATCTGCTAAAATAATAGATGGATTAGTTCCTCTAATATCTAAATCAACATCAGGACTTGTAGTACCTATACCTACATTGCCACTTGATATAGTCATATCGTCTGTATTACCATTACCACCTAATCCTAAAGCACCACCATCATCTGTAATACCACCTCTTGCTTTTATAGAGCCTGTAAAGTATGCACCACTAGAGTGTTGTGCAAAAAAGTAACCACCTAATACGCTTACTACACCATCATCTCTTACATAAAATAAATTTGTATCACCTGAATCTTTAACGCTTAAACCGTATGTAGTATTATCGTTACCTGCACCTACAATTTCTAATCTTGAATCAGGGTCAGTAACTCCTATACCTACTCTTAATGCAGACATATCTAAATTTAATAAATCTTCGTTATCACTTCTTCTAAATCTTATATCATTAGCAGTATCACTTGTTTTAAAATAGAATATTTCGCCACTTTGTCCCATATTCATTTTATCAGTTCCACCATCATCACTAAATGTTAATTGTGGAAAAGATGTTTCATTAATATCTACTCTATCATTAAAATCTGTAACTCCTGCAAATGTTGCATTACCTGTAAATGCAGGTGCTGCTAATGGTGCTTTTAATGCTAAACTATTAGTAACTGTAGTAGCAAAGTTAGCATCATCACCAAGTGCAGCAGCAAGTTCGTTAAGTGTATCTAAAGCAGCAGGTGCAGAGTCTATAAGAGCGTCTATTTTAACTTGTGCTAAAGCATTTACCTCACTATCAAAGTCTGTAACTTGATTATGAGTTATTTCTATATTATTAGCATGTATATTTGTAGAACCTTGGTCAACAGTCCAATCTATTATTTCATCTGCCGATATACCAAGGTCAGATAACATTTCTGCGCCTGTTCTGTATTTAACAGTTCCACTATCACTAACTAAGAATTTATCTGTATCTGTTGTAGCATTAGCAATATAGTTTACAACAAGTTCATTTGGTATATCATTTGTTCTACCAATAGCACTTACAAGTATTCCTTGTATTTGTCCTGCTGGTGTATTTGCTCTAATTACAATACCTATATTTTGTATTAAACAATCTGGTGCAATAGGTTTGTTAATTGTTAAACCAGCTGTATCTGAAACATATACTACATCACCTTCAGTTACACCTGGAAATCCACTAATATTTTTATTATATACACCTGATACAACAGCATAATTATCTTTAGTAGATGAAGTATTCATTTCTTCATAAGCAATACCAATACAAGGCATTTTATTAGCATCATTAGCATCGCATATACCAACTAATATTCTTTCACTACCACCTATTTCACCTTTACTATATAGTGGCGCTCCTGCAGGTATAGTACTACCTTCATTATTTCTGACCTGTATTCTTGTTTGTTCAGTAGGAGCTAAATGGTCTTTATGAGTTAACTGTATATCTACACCATCATCAGTAGTAAAATATAATTCTTGCTCTGTTTCATCTTTAACCCATAATTGACCATAATCAGCAGTATCTGAAACTGCAGCGCTAGTTTCCTTTATTTTTATAGGTGTCTCAGACTTTACCTCTGTTGTAGGATTTAATATTAAACTTTGTGTAGAATCAAGTTGTAAATGTCCCCAACCCTTTATAGTAGGAGTCGCTATAGATGCTGTAGATACTTTAGTAGGGTCTAGATTTAATGTTAAACGTGTATTGCCTTCATAGCCATAGTTAAATTGGCCACTAGTCATATTTACTGTAGGCGGGTCTGATAGGTCTTTATCTTCGTCTATTGGGCCAAAAGAGGCATTATTATCCTTATGCCAACCATCTTCCCCCCTTATGTAAAATTCGTACCTATTTTGGGCTATTTTGTTGATTTTAATATCACCTGGTGTACCTTTATAGGTATCGGCATCACCTCTGCTTGTAATAGTATTTACACTTGAGGTTAAATTATCTACTTGGTTTTTTAGTATATCTAAGGTTTCATCTAATTGTCTTCTTTCATCTTCTTTTCCAAAACTTTTAGTATACTTTCTGTAACTAACCTTTTTAGACATTATTTCATCCTTGTTTTACGATATGTTATAGCAAATGAATCAATATAACTTTTTTGATTGTCAAATACTATCTTGCAATTCTTACCTTTAGTTCCACTTGGGAATTTAAGTATTGGTGTAGCTATTCTTATTTGTCTTTTTTCTGAGTTTAATCCGCTCCAGTTTTGAGCTTTTGTACCTAATAAACCTCTATATACTTCTACAATTACGCCATTATTATCTATTATAGTATTTAATCCATCATCATTTTGCGTCCATTTTAAATGCACTTTTTTAACTTTAACAATTTCTTTTACTTCGTTACCGCCTATAATACCACTTATATACAAATATTGTCCTCTATGTAAGTGTACAAGTTCAGATAACTCACCCTGTTTTGTAGTGCTTGGATACTGACTATTAGGTGCATCTACAAATTCAGGTAATGAATCTTTATTTAAAGAAAATGCATTCTTAATTGGATTGCCATCAACATCTGTTAAACCATTTATAGCTGTTTCAAATGTTGGTAGTTCAGTTTCTATAGTATATAAACTACCTGTTTTATCATTTGCTAAATAATGACCGATATGAGGCTTTCTGTTTTGAACTCTCATTGTTTGAAGTACACCATCAACATATACTTTTAAATCGTCACTTTCAGAAGCATTTGATGTATTTAATTGATACTCATCATTTAATACTTCAAAATCAGTACCTTCTGTACTTACAGGATTAGGAGGTAATCCCCAATCTTCTGACTCTTCACTTTCTTCATATAAACTAGTTTGGTCAATATTATTAAAGTTTAATAAACATAATTCACCTGTTATATACAGTCTTTTAAATACTTTATCATAATTACTGCTACCCATAACAAATTCTTTACTTTCCCAAGAAAATGCTTTTCTATTACGTTTATCTATACGATAGTTATACAACTGATAACCATCATTTAATACTACATCACCTTTATTAGTAACTATAGCAGAATTAATATTAGGACTACTATAGTAATCCCAACGTTTAGTATTTATATTAAATGAATATATTCTAGATTTATTATTCTCATAGCTATCTGATAAACTATTTTCAACTTCTGAAAATCCTTGTAAAATAACGTATAATGACTTCTTAATTGAGTCATATACTACTCTAGGTGTATAACCTAAAGATTCTGCCTTTTTGATAGCATCTAGGTATCCTATTTGCCATTCTGGTCTACTATGATTGTAAAGTATTGCATCACCAATAGGTACAGCATTTCTACCATTGTGTGCGTATATATTGTTTCTATCAGCAAAGAACATTCCATCATCTGTTACTACAACTGATTGACTATTTAATATTCCAACACCTTCTGTTTTTTCTTCTATATACATTCCTTCTGGATTGACTATGTATGTATTATTTTCATCAAATAAAAATATTCTATTAGCAAATGAAGCCATTGCTTTAGGTTGCATTGGTAAATCTAAAAAATCATTTGACCAATCAAACATAGAAAACTTGCCTTGTTTAGAACGTAGTAAGACATGTTCGCCATTTTCTATTTTAGGATGACTAACTTTAGCTACAAACAAAAAATCATTAAGCTGACAACTAAGCGCATAATTAGGTGTTAAATGTTTTAAAGTTTCAGATACGCCATTTAAACCTTCGTAAGATATAGTAGTTCTTTCATCGTTAAACTTGTATTCGTACAAATTATTGTTTAGTATAAATATATCATCTTTTTGGTCTAAAGCAACAGATTTAACAAGTCTAAATAAATCTTTTAAATTATTCTTTCTATACACATTTATATGAGTTACTCTTGAATTTATATGAAGTTCTGTAGCTCCTGGAACTTTTAATACTAAACCTAAATATTTACAATCTTTACTTACATCTATTTCATAAGTATGGTCACTTAAAGGACTTTCTTGGAATCCATCATAAACAAAACTCAATTTATAATAAACAGTACTATTTTCTTTAAACTCAACTCCAACATTTTGAGATTCACCATCTATAACAGTTACATCTGCAGGTTCTTCATGGTACGAATCTATTATAGAAGTATTCAGAACTTTTGAATGAGCTCCAATTCCACTAGATGTATTTAAATCACTGTCATAAGTAGAAGGATATTTAGCATCTGGAGTTCCAGCATTAAAAGTAGTTCCTGCAGTACTTCCCCAACCTTCTGTAGGTCTTTTATGGATTTTAATTTTTTCATCATTTATTAATACAGCATGGTCAAAACCTGATTCTATATCAGCATTTTCTAATGTTGCGTCTGTATTATCATTAGGAGAACGCTCATCTGTTGACCAGTAATTCCATAATTTATCATATTTATAATATGGAAAAGTTCCCATAGTACCTAAATCAGCAGTAGCTTTTTGAAATTGAGGTCTACACCAATTATGTAATATTTCTTTGTTATTATCACCATTATCACCAACTATTATAGGACTATAAGTTTCTATTTTTATAGTAGTTAAATTTTGTGGTTGGTCTGGTAAATTAGATTTTCTATCTCTAAATCCAAGACCAAATGGATGAGGATAATCTGATAAACCTTGGTTTAAATTTTTAAATATTAAATTATCATTAGTATAAGTTACTATTTGGTCATAAAAACTATTTTGTGAAGTAAATACTTGTTTTTGTAATGGTATAATAGGTGAAATTGCAGCTTCACTTTGACTAGCAGAATATTGTAATAATTTATCATTTCCATCAGATGCTGCAACAGCTGAACCATTTTTTCTGTAATTATCTATAGATTTATTATCTATAACGCACATTATTGTAGAAGTTATTTCTGCACTTTTTATTGGTGAATTATCTGCTTTTCCTGAAAGAATATAACCGTGTTTTATTTTAGTAGTATTACCATATATTTCATGCCAACTAATAAAATCAACATTATTTATTTCTTCAAATTTATATCCTGCAGGTAACTCTAATTTTCTAAAACTACATCTTGGAGAAACCATAACTTCAAATCTATTATCAGTAGAATGTTTTACTTCTGTATAATCTGTATTTTTAAAAACACTATCTGTAAGTGCTGTTGTTGACCAGCAGAATACAGCTTTTCTATTATCCCAATATGTACCAGTTGGGTCAGTTCCGCCACTAGAATGTGAAAAAGTTATAGGGTCTGAATCAGTTATATTATAATAACCTGCTCTTTCATCACCATAAGTAGATGTTGTATTAGGAAATCTATACGTTAAATATCCTGTACCAAATTTTGTTTCAGGTTGTTTATCATAATCTGCATCATTTCTATTATATAAATCATACCTGTTGTCTTCTATATCAATAAATGGCTCATCAGAATTTGCGCTACTATCTCTTTCTAAACGCTTAAGCTTTTCAATACCAAATCCATAAACTCTCCATTTTTCATTATTTTCACCCTTGATACTATGCCATACATCTTGATTTGACGCCCAAGTTGTAGTAACCATATTATAATGACCAAATCCATCGCTTCCATAATAAGCTCCACCACCACCTATGTCTGCTACAGTATTTACATAACCCTTTCTATTAGAAGGATTACCTTCGTCATCATGTAAATCTTTTGTACCGCAATGGTCATGATTGTATCTGTATTGGTTAAATCTACTATAACCTTGTGTAGCTGGTATGCTATTATCAGTTCTCCAACCTGCTTCAGTATCTTTAAATTTAGCATTGATTGTACCAGCGTTTTCAACAACATCTGATGAATCTGTATTAGGTGCACCTTGTATTTCAGTAACAAATGTAGCTTCATTATTGCCACCTGTTACATTAGCAAAAGCAACAGGACTATCGTGCATAGAAAACATTACAATATCATTTTCATATGACTCTATTGTAGCACTATCTAAATGTCTCCAAGAACGGTCGTCATTACTATTCCAAGTTCCAAGAGTGCCTCCTCTTTTAATAAATTTGCCACTTAATTTACCAAAAAACGAAACAATATGAGCAACAGAATTATCAAGTTCAGTTGCACTTGTTATATTTGTAAGGCCTGTAAAATACCATTGTTTAAAATGCGGTCTCAAACAATGTCTAAAATTAGACCATTGTCTATTACCTTGTACTGTCCAACCTATATTAGTACCCAAAAACATATTAAAAGAATCGCCTGTACGATTATGATACCAAGATAAAAATTCTCCAGAAGGATTTCTAAATTCACAAGCATCCCATCCATCTCCATTCCCTGATTCATCTTCATTATCAAATCTTAAATCACTTCCTCTTATAGACATATATTCAGGACCAAAATTATCTTCAGTTCCGTTATCGCTTGTACTAAAGTATTTTTTTTGGCTATCAGGTGGAATATTTTTTGTAATAGCAAATTTATCATATGGATAATAGTGTTTTCCATTTTCATAAATATAAGAACATTCTTGATAAGGTGGTGTTTTATCAAACATATATACTGTTTGATTATCATTTTCTCCTAATCCATCTTGTGTATCAGTAGCGCCTGTATACAATTCCCATCCTTGTGGTCTAAAATTAAATAAAAATAAATCCCATCTTGTATGAGGATTATCATCTAATTTATTATAATTTACCCAAACTCTCCATTTACCAGTACCTGCACCAGCTGTAGCTCCATCACCTAAATGTGGTTGATGTGAATATGTTTCACATATTGATGCAATATACTGGTTTTTAGGTTCTGGCTCCCAAGTATAATCGCCTATAATATTTTCATAATCCCAATCTCCATTAGAACCAGACCATAATCTTACAAGCCCTTCACCATGAGTGGTATCATCTTTAGAAATTAAAGTGCTATGTAATCTTTCAAAATCTAGTGTAACTTTTATAAAGTTAATGCTATTGCTGTCTGCATTTAATTTATCCCAATTAGTTATATCTACTAAATATAGTACATTATGTTCATTTTTATTTGCAATCCATAATTTACCATATCCCATGTGGTAATTTTTATTTGTAGTATCTCCACCAAAATTGTTGGCACCATCTGCACTTTTACACTCTGCTATTGTTGATATTTCAAATCCTGGAACACTAAAAGCATCTTCTAAATCAATCATTTCTACCATTTTAAATTTATTGCTTACAGCATTACCTTCACTGTCGTATATAACTGTAGAGTTTATTTCATTTTTTATTTGGGAATTATTTTTAGAAGTAGTCTTAAATCTATATAAAAATTTACCATCATTTACATGGCCAAATGCATAAGCAGGAGTTCCACTATAACATTCTTTATTATCATGTCTAAAAGGGTCATTATTAACTAAGCCTCCATGAGTTTGTTGGTCAACATTACTACCTAAATGGCCTATATAAACAAATCTAATTAAATCAGTACCATCTTCTGCAACAGTAGTATCTATAGCACCAGTACTTGGAGCATATACTATTTGAAATAAATCGCCACTATGCAACTCTTCATTATCACTACCACCTGTTGTAGAAGTTATTGCATTATCTATACCTACTTGATTCACATCATCTAAATTACCTTTTGCAAATGATTTCAGTTTTCTTAAATGAGTATACGCATTTGCTCCACCATCATCAATACTTAACATATCCATTTCAAATGAAGAAGCTACAAAAGCATCTCCCATGTCCAATCTAAATATCATACCTTCTTTAAAAGCGGAATAATTAGCAGGAATTTGACCTGTTGCATTAGCTAAACATTTTTTAGCCCATCCATTTACGCTTCTCATTTCAGTAAGTATAGTAATATTAGCATTAGTTTTATCTGTATCACTACTTGCAATAGCATATATATTAGCAGAACCAGCTATACCACCATTTTCACTAGTTAAACCATAATGAAGTGTAGGTACTATTAAATTATCTACAGATATATCTCCACTATTTACATTTAGTGGTTTTAATTGATTTGATTCTAATACATCTTCTTCGTCAAAGTTTTTATCTAACTGTTTTCTATCTACTTGTCCAAGCCATAAAGAACTTGTACCTACTGGACCACCTGTACCAATATATAAATTTTTATTTCTTTGTTCTGCAGTTACGTTAAACTTATTATCAGAGGAGGATACGGAACCCAAATCTTTTACAGAAAAACTATCAGTTCCTATATTTTTTAATAACTGAGCTGTAGAAGATGTTGTTATTCCAAATAAGTTAGACTTACCTTTTTGATTTATATTTTTTAGAAACTTAAATCCATAAGGCATATTTTCACTATTAGTTTCTGGAGTTAATCCATTACCTCTAACAAATTTACCGTCTTTTGTATCACTCCAAGCAGAAGGTGTTGTAACACTTTGATATTCACCTTTATCGGGAAATATAACATAAGATGTAGTATCGCTAGTTTTTAATTTTAAATTATAATTTGTAACGCCATAACTAAATTCTAAATCATCAGTATGACTCTGAGGCATAGCTAAATCACCTACAAATAAACTTCTAATAACAACAAATGCGTCACTATCTGAGTTAGTTGTGTAAAATGAAGTAAAGTAATTATTTATATTACTAGCATTTTTAAGTGCAGTATTAGGTTCTAGATTATTAATTGCTTCAATAGTTGCATCAGCAAATTGTTTTTTTGTAGTAAATCCAAATGCATTTACATTTTTAACTGTCCAATTTTTTAAACTTGCTTGAGCTGTAACATCTGAAGGTACTGTATCAGTTGTATTATAATAAATTAGAAATATTTTATTATAACCATATAACAAAAAACCTTTACCTGCGTAATTTAGTGGAAGATTACTAGTAAAACGTAATCTCCATCTAGAATAACGTGGCAATTCCCAACCTGATTCACCAAGTATATAATTACCTTTTATACCACGAAGAGCACCTCTTTCAAACTCACTATCTACATCAAGTGAAAAAGTGGCAAAATCGTCACCTATATCAGTTTCAGAGGATGCTCCTATAAGTCCACTAGTAAACTTACTTACTTCTTTTACATCTATAGCCATTAAGTAAGTGCCATGTAAATTTCTATATCAACAGCAGCTGTATCAGCTTGTGCTCTAACTTCTGTTAAATCACCTAAACCTGCTTTAGTAGCAGCTCCAGCTGTATTAGCATCCATAACATCAACAACACCACTTGACAAATCAGGACATAAAATAAAAGATTGACCTTTATCTACCTTTATACATACTTCGTCACTGTTTTCATTTTTAAAGAATAAAGCAACATAGTTAGTATCATCTAAATTAGTTATTCTAAGATACTTTACGTTACCTTCTACAAACTGACCTTTACCTACTGCAGAACCATCAAATCCTAAAACTGTTGTTTCTGATGTTGGTATACTTTCAGTTCTTCTATATATATCACTTACAGAAGCGATAGTATGAGAATGTGTTTGTCCTTCGTCTTTACTATTTAAAGTAATAGCTTCAGTTACTGTTAATGTCAGAGTGGCTGTTCCATATGACCTAGCCATTATCTTCCTCCTTTGGTTTATAATTACATTTAAAATTCTCTAATAAGTTAATTCTTTTTTCTAACTGCTCAACTTTTGTATCTAACTCGTTTTTGTCAAATACATACGCCATCATTTTATCTAACTTAAAATGTTTAGTTAGATATGTGGCAATTTGGTTTACTAGCATTTTAGATAAAATCATTCGTCATTCATCCCGCCTTTTTCCATCATCCTTAAAAACTTATCTTTTAATCCGTTTCCTGATAATCTAGCAATTATTTCTACTTGCGCTTTAAATATACCATTTAACTTCTTTTGTTCCATTTGAACCAACTTTTGTTGGTCAATGAGTTTAATAATGATACCTTCCAACCTCTTGAAGTCTTGGTCTAGTTCTGTCATCAGAGTCTGTTGAATAAACCTGTTCTGTTTCCATATAAAAAATCCGAACGCCATCGCTACTGCTACTGGTATTCCAAATTGTTCCAAGATTGTAAGTATGTCCACTATTTATTCCCATCTATAAGCTCTCCCCATAACGAGGTTTTGCCATTTATAATTTGTACTATATGCACAGTAAATAAGCCTCCTCTAAAGTAATCAACCACTGCAAAAGCATGTGCCCAATTTATAGCTTTACCACCAAGCCATGGATTTGCATCGGGACTCATATCTTTTAAACATCCTAAACTCCAAGCAGACTTAGGTCCGTCTATATGAGTTACTGATGCTTGTTGTAGTCCATGATGATGACCATACATTACATTAGCACCTAATGTTAAATGTGCTTTAGCATGGTGCATACCATTTTTGTGATGTCCGTGATAAAAGTGTAGTTTACCAATCTTTAACCATTTACTAGGTTCTAAAGTAGCGGGATAATATTTATATCCTCTTTCTTTTAGATTAGTACTATTTTCGAACTTATACTGTGGTAAATATGGATGTTGTGCTACAAACATGTTACACCATTCATCGTGATTGCCACCGCATAAATACTTCTCTTTTACCTTAGCTTTATCTAAAGACTCATCAATACTGTCAAGAAGCTCATTAACACCTTTTACATCTTCATCAATCCTAGGTATTATATATTCCAATGGTGGCTGTTTCTTTCTTTTCCATTGGTGGTGGGATACACTTCCCCACTCTCCTAGGTCGCCTAAATCTATATAAATATCAGGCTTTATTATTTCTATTGCTTTTTTAACAACGTTTATCGCTGCTTTATCATGTATTGGTGCATGTTTATCTGGTGTGACAACTGCACGTTTTAATACACCTTTGTCTTTTGCCATAGACTCTCCTTAGTTTAGTTCTTTATCTATTGTATCTCCCCAATCATTGGGATTAGTCCAGGCGGAAGTCGCGTCTTCCAAAAGTTCTAAAGTTCTTGTTCTACTTAATTTCAAAAATCTATCACCGCATTTCATACATTGCCATATTAAGGACTTTTTGTATGCTCCTAGTATTTCGACTCCAGCTATAGCTTTTTCTTCGCATTTAGGGCATTTTTCGGGCTTTTTCTTATATTCTACTTCACTTTCTACACCAATTTTTTCAACCATGTCCCCATTAACATCATTTGTTAAATCATTAAGTAGAACAAACAACTTGCTAATCATTACTTCATTATAGCTTCTTTGACTACTTCTTCAACAGAATCATAGATTGCTGTGATAATCTTTTCTTCTGTCTTTTCAGAAATAATAGGTATGTCAACGTTATCGTTTAATTTAGTAATGATTTTTTCTTTCATTTCATCATTAAATATATAATTAACTACCATTTCTTTTAAGTCCATTGTTTCTCCTATTGTTTAAACCCTAATATCCATGCTACATAAGATATAGCACTACCAAGTGCAATACCTGCAATAGTGTTCAACCTTTCTATAGCTGTTTCGTTTTTTCTTACTCTACCGTTTTGCTCTTTTAACATACCTTTGATTTCTTTTAAATCTTCGTATGTTGTCTTTTGTATTGTAGAAATCTTTGTTAATTCTCTTATAATTTTTTCTTCCATTAAAAATCGTATGGCTTAATAAACCCCGTCCTGTATTTTGTTCTTTCAAATTTTTTCATATCCTTTATACCTTTTTGGAACTGGTCTTCATAAAATGCCAGCATTTCTGGATTGAAATTTTTAGGATTTTTATATCCCATTGATATTACTCCATTTAGTAATACTTC